>PJUA01000021.1_pt1 | contig 252068 bp, 233 predicted proteins | sample 1512151 | NCBI WGS metagenome assembly PJUA01 (sample SAMN08177678, study PRJNA422409) | Soil metagenome, whole genome shotgun sequencing project. | isolation source: Soil enriched on filter paper: beechwood xylan treatment | place: USA: Madison | collected 2015-01-15 | reverse complement strand
TAAAAACCTTAAGGTGGTTATTGCGGCGGGGCTCACCTCTTCCCATCCCGAACAGAGAAGTTAAGCCCGCCTGCGCAGATGGTACTGCAGTTTTGTGGGAGAGTATGTCGTCGCCTTTCTTTTGAAAACCCTGTTTATTAAACGGGGTTTTTTATTCTAACATTTACTTATAGAAATATAAGTAAAAAAGGTACCTTAGCTCAGATGGTAGAGCAATGGACTGAAAATCCATGTGTCCCTGGTTCGATCCCTGGAGGTACCACTTAATGCTCGGATGGTGAAATTGGTAGACACGCTGGACTTAAAATCCAGTGAACAGCAATGTTCGTGCGGGTTCAAGTCCCGCTCTGAGTACTAAAACTTCAATTAGCTTTTGCTAGTTGAAGTTTTTTTTTGGAATAAACTGAAATTTTAAATAATTAGAAATCGTAAAACAGTTTTAATCAGAAATTTTATATTTTTACTTCTGTATTTAATCTTAAATGTTAATCCAGCTATGCAAAACGTTTTTCATAAAGAAGATTGCGATCAGTTTATTAGTAGAATCAATCAGCTTAAAACAGATTCTCAGCCTCTCTGGGGGAAAATGTCAGTTGACCAAATGCTGGCTCATTGTAATGTTACTTATGAAATGGTTTATGATAATATTCATTCTAAACCAAATCTTTTAATGAGACTTTTGTTGAAACTTTTAGCTAAAAAACAAGTAGTCAGCGAAAAACCTTATCCAAGAAATCTTGGCACAGCTCCACAGTTTATTATTAAAGGAGATTGTAATTTTGAATTGGAAAAAAACAGACTGATTTCTTATATTATAAAAACACAAGAATTAGGGGAAAATGAATTTGAAGGTAAAGAATCTCTTTCTTTTGGTAAACTAACTTCTAAAGAATGGAATAATATGTTTGCTAAACATTTGGATCATCATTTATCTCAATTTGGTGTTTAACCTAAATTTATTTTATGAGAGTTTTTTTAGTTTTATTTTTTATGTTTTTGGGATTTTATTGTAATGCTCAGAAACAAGAAGTTCAAAAATGCATCGAGACATTTTTTGAAGGATTCCATCAAAAGGATTCTATTAAAATGAAATTGGTTTGTTCTGATAAAATTATCTTGCAGTCTATTAGTGAAAATCCTTTAAAAGGAAATAAACTATCTAATGAAATGGCTAAAGAGTTTTATAAATCAATTGCGTCAATTCCTGCAAGTATGAAATTTCAAGAGAAAATTTTGAGTTATAATATTCAAATTGACGGTTCGATGGCTCATGTTTGGGCTCCGTATGAATTTTATTTAAACGATAAATTAAGTCATGCAGGAGTAACACTTTTACATTATTTAAAGAAAAAGATTCCTGGAAAATTATTTACCTGATTGATACACGTAGAAAATAATCTAATTTTTTAGTACAACAATGTTATAATACAAGCAGATTTCTGTTAAAAGACATTCTTCACACTTTGGTTTTGGTCTGCAGATTTCACGACCTAAAAATGAAATTGCCATTCCAATTTCTGACCAAATACTTTTTGGTAAAGCCTGCATTAAGTCTTTTTCGACTTTATTACCATCTTTAGATTCCTTTATTATTCCAATTCTAGGTGCAACACGAATTACATGTAAATCGGCAATAATTCCTTCAGCCGGCTGTTCAGTTTCTCTTAAAATTACATTGGCAGATTTTCTTCCAATTCCTTTCAAGGCGGTCAAACCAGACATTGTTAAAGGAATATCATTATCATTTTGAATGGTGTGTGCAATTTCTAAAAGCCATTGAGCCTTAGTCGGATAATTACGTACTTTGCTTATGTAAGAAATAAAAGTATCAATATCAGCTTTTGACAGACTTTTCAAAGTTGGATATTTTTCAAATAAAGCAGGAGCAATCTTGTTGATATTGGCATCAGAATCCTGTGCAGATAAAACAACCATTACCAAAAGCTGATATGTGTTTTGATAATCTAAAGGATGCTTTTTGTGCTTGTATTTTTTTAAAATGGGTTTTAATTTAGTTTCCCAATTTTCAGTTTCGCCAAACAAATCCATCTTATACTTTATTTAATGTTGATATTGAAATAGTTATCTATAAAGTTAATTGATTTTAATGAATTCTAATATCTTTTTTATAACAATTTGATTTCCAAGTATTTTTCTGTGTCCTAATCCATCGGTTAAAAATAAAGAGCCGTTTTCCAGATTTTCATATATATGAATTCCTGCTTTAACAGAAACTTCAGGATCATCATTGTCATGTATTACCAATACAGGAATTTTAATTTTTTGTGCAGCGCGGTAAGCCGAAAAGTCATCCATTTTCAGTTTATACAAATCTTCAAAAAAGATTCTCAGTCGGCTGCTGTATTCATTATTGAGTTTTAATTTAAAAATAAATTCATCTAAAATATCCTGCACAATATCTCCGCTTCCAATTATAACAGCTTTATTTACTTTTAAACCGTCTTTGGCAGCATTTAATACCGACATACCGCCTAATGAATGTCCAATTGCAAATTCAAAAGGCCCAAATTGTTTTTCAATTTCCAGAATAGAAGCTATAAACTCAGACATTATCGTTGTTTTTCCCTGTGATTTTCCATGTGCCGGAGCATCAAAACTAATTGTTGAATAACCATTTGCTAAAAGTTCATCGGCTATTTTAAATAACTGTGTTCCTCTGCCAGACCATCCATGAACCAACAATACTTTGCGTTCACTTTGACCATAATGATAAGTTACAACACTTTTATTAATGGCGGGAACATGAACATTTTTTTGAATGCTTTTACGATCCATTTCAAACTCACGTTTGGGAACTTTATGTTTTATTGGTGTTGTAAATATTCTTGCTGCGAATTTTGCTGCCAGTTTTGTGGAGACAAATGCGCAAATTTTGGCAGATATTATAATTATCTGTGGAATTTTTAATGATTTAGTAGGATTAATTGCCTTTTTTGCCATTTCAATAAAACTTATTTAGAAGCTGAACCTTGCTTATTTTTTTGCTAAATTTAGAAAACATAAAAGTAGCATATTAATGATTGTTTCTTAAAAATAATCACAAATTAATTCTAAATGGAAATATTTCATATTAGTGCAGAATGTTATCCAATGGCTAAAGTTGGCGGCTTGGCCGATGTTGTAGGCGCTTTACCCAAATATCAAAAAAATGCAGGAAATGATGTAAGAGTTGTTGTTCCGGCTTATGATACGAAATTTAGAAAAGAGAATAATTTTGAATGTGTACATTGGGGAACGGTTAAATTGGGAAATTTTAATTTTCCGTTTAGTGTTTTAAAAGAAAGTTCAGATAAATTAGGTTACGAGTTATATCTTATAGAAATCAACGAATTATTTAATCGTTTAAATGTTTATGGTTATGAAGATGATATTGAACGATTTTTATCTTTTCAAATTGCGGTTTTAGATTGGATTATTGCACGAAATAAAGTTCCTGAGATTATTAACTGCCACGATCATCACACCGGATTAATTCCATTTTTATTACAATTTGCTTATAAATATGAAAGCCTGAAAGATGTAAAAACTGTTATAACAATTCATAATGGATTGTATCAAGGATGGTTTGGTTTTGATAAGCTGTATTATTTACCAGAATTTGATTTAAAACATATTGGGTTTTTAGAGTGGAATAATTGCATTAATTCACTAGCTGTTGGAGTAAAATGTGCGGATGCTGTAACAACAGTTTCTCCGAGTTATTTAAATGAAATTAATTACAGTGCAAATGGTTTAGAATCTCTGTTTAATTCTGTTCGAAATAAATCAAAAGGTATTTTAAACGGAATTGATATTGAAGTTTGGAATCCGTTAAAAGATCAAATGATTGCAGATAATTATTCAATAGAAAACTTTGAAACTGGGAAACAGAAAAATAAAGAAAAATTGTGCGAACAGTTTGAACTCGATCCTTCGAAACCATTGTTTAGTTTTATAGGACGTTTGTTTGAAGAAAAGGGAGGTGATTTACTCCCGCAAGCTTCTGCACTAGCATTATCAGAGCATTTTGAAGAGATCAATATTTTAATTCTAGGCTCAGGAAATACTGAAATAGAATCACAGTTAACCCAGCTGCGTAATGACTACAAAGGGAATTACAATGTTTTTATTGGTTATAACGAAGAATTAGCACATTTGATTTACGCAGGTTCAGATTATATTTTAATGCCTTCAAGAGTAGAACCCTGTGGTCTTAATCAAATGTATGCGATGCGATACGGAACGATTCCGATTGTTAGGAGAACTGGAGGATTAAGAGATACGGTTATTGATTTTGGGGATGATGGAAACGGAATCTGTCACGATCAGGCTTCGGTGGGAGATATTTGTTATTCAATAAACCGTGCGGTTAAATTGTATGACGATAAAATAAGTTTTAATACCGTTTTAAGACGAGGAATGGCAGCAGATCATTCCTGGGAAAGAGTGTGCCAAGAATATATCGAAATATACAACTTAATAATTCAGTAAAAATGAAATTTAAAAAGAAAAATGTAGTTGCCATTATTTTAGGAGGAGGACAGGGATCACGTTTATTCCCGTTAACAGAAACAAGATCAAAACCGGCTGTTCCGATTGGAGGAAAATATCGCTTGGTCGATATTCCAATTTCGAATTGTATCAATTCTGATATTTTTAAAATATTTGTGTTGACACAGTTTAACTCTGCATCTTTAAATGCACATATTAAAAACACTTTCAATTTTAGTATTTTCAGTCAGTCATTTGTCGACATTTTGGCAGCAGAACAAACTCCTGATAATCCAACCTGGTTTCAGGGAACTGCCGACGCTGTAAGGCAATGTATGTCACATTTTTTGAAACACGATTTCGATCATGCCTTGATTCTTTCAGGAGATCAGCTGTATCAAATGGATTTCAACGAAATGCTGGAAGCACATATTGCTGCTGACGCTGAAATTTCGATTGCAACCCTGCCTGTAAATGCTAAAGATGCTCCGGAATTTGGAATTTTAAAAACCGATCATGAAAATAATATTCATGCTTTTATAGAAAAACCAGATGCTTCATTACTTCCTGAATGGGAATCTGAAGTAAGTGAACAAATGCAGGAAAAAGGAAAAAAATATCTTGCTTCAATGGGAATTTATATTTTCAATAAATCGCTGTTAGAAGAATTAATGACGGATCAGGAAACAAAAGATTTTGGAAAAGAAATTATTCCGCAAGCCGTTGGAAAACACAAAATATTAAGTTATCAATATGAAGGTTATTGGACAGATATTGGAAACATTGAATCATTTTTTGAAGCCAATATTGGTTTAACTGCTGATATTCCTGAATTTAATTTATTTGATAACGAAAATAAAATTTTTACACGACCAAGATTATTACCGCCTTCTAAATTTAGAAACTCCATTATCAATCAATCTTTGATTTCTGAAGGATGCATTATAAATGCAAAAGAAATAAAAAGTTCAGTAATTGGAATTCGTTCGAGAATTGGAGAAGGAACAGTGCTTGAAAATTGTTATGTAATGGGGAACGATTTTTATCAGGATTTAGACGAATTGAATCATGACAGCAGTATTAACAAAACTCATGTTGGTATTGGTGAAAATTGTTTTATTAAAAATGCACTGATAGATAAAAATGTGCGTATTGGGAACAATGTTCACATTAGCGGCGGAAAGCATTTAGATAATTTTACAAATGAATTATACAGTATTAAAGACGGAATTGTTGTAATTAAAAAAGGAGTTACTTTATCAGATAACTTTAGAATTGAATAATTTTTAAATTTCAATATCAATATCAATATCAATATCAATATCAATATCAATATCAATATCAATTTTTGCCTTAAAAACCAAACATGACTAAAGTAATCGTACATTCTCTATTTACCGATTTTGATATAGATTTATTCAAAGCGGGAAAACACTTCAAATTATATGAAAAATTAGGAGCACATTTAATTGAAGTTAATGGAGTAAAAGGCGTTTATTTTGCCGTTTGGGCTCCCACGGCACAGTCGGTTTCGGTTGTGGGCGATTTTAATTACTGGACACAAGGTGAACACAATTTAAATGTTCGCTGGGATTCTTCTGGAATTTGGGAAGGATTTATTCCCGATATTTCAAAAGGAGCTCTTTATAAATATAAAATTCAATCGAGTATAAATGGTGTAATTACTGAAAAAGCAGATCCTTTCGCCCTTTTCTGCGAAAAACCACCGCATACGGCTTCTGTCGTCTGGGATTTAGACTATAAATGGAAAGATGAAAACTGGATGCAGAACCGCCAGCAGCATAATGCTTTAGATAAACCATATTCTGTTTATGAAGTTCATTTAGGTTCCTGGAAACGAGCAGATCATAACAGGTTTTTAAGTTATTTAGAATTGGCAGATGATCTGGTAAAATACGTTAAAGAAACCGGTTTTACACATGTAGAATTTATGCCGATTATGGAATATCCTTATGATCCTTCATGGGGCTATCAGTTAACAGGATATTTTGCGCCGACTTCGCGTTTTGGAAAACCGCAGGACTTTATGGTTTTGGTTGACAGGCTGCATCTGGAAGGGATTGGAGTGATATTGGACTGGGTTCCGTCACATTTTCCAGATGATGCGCATGGTTTAGGTTATTTTGACGGTTCTCATTTATATGAACATCCCGATAGAAGAAAAGGCTATCATCCGGATTGGAAAAGCTTGGTTTTTAATTATGGAAGAAATGAAGTCCGTGCTTTTTTAATCAGCAATGCTGTTTTCTGGCTTCAAAATTATCATGTAGACGGATTAAGAGTAGATGCTGTGGCCTCTATGTTGTATCTTGATTATTCTAGAAAAGAAGGCGAGTGGGAAGCCAATATTTTTGGGGGGAGAGAGAATTTAGACAGTATAAGTTTTCTTAAAGAATTTAATGAAGTTATTTATGCTAATTTTAATGGAGTTCAGACTATTGCAGAAGAAAGCACTTCATTTCCTATGGTTTCCAGACCAACCTTTACCGGAGGTTTAGGTTTTGGAATGAAATGGATGATGGGCTGGATGCACGATACTTTAAAATATTTTCAAAAAGAAACGGTTTATAGAAAATACCATCAAAACGATTTGACGTTTTCGATGACCTACGCTTTTACCGAAAACTTTATGCTTCCGTTTTCTCATGACGAAGTTGTTTACGGCAAACAATCTCTAATTTATAAAATGCCGGGCGACGAATGGCAGCGATTTGCTAATTTGAGATTATTATATGGCTATATGTTTACGCATCCCGGAACTAAATTATTGTTTATGGGGGCAGAATTTGGTCAAACCGGCGAATGGAATTTTGAGCAAAGTTTAGACTGGCATTTACTGCAATATGATTTTCATTCTGGAATAAAGAGATTAATTACAGATTTAAACCAACTATATAAAACTCAACCTGCATTGTATGAAAAGCAATTTACAGGAGATGGTTTTGAATGGATAAATTATTCAGATCATCAAAATGCGGTTTTATCTTATATCCGAAAAGGAAATAATCCAGATGAAAATGTGGTTGTAGTTTGTAATTTCACGCAGGTAATACGAGAAAATTATAGAATTGGAATTCCTAAAAAAGGAAAATTAGAAGAAATTTTTAATAGTGATGCTTCTATTTATGGAGGAAGCGGTATAGTAAATGGAAAATCTCTAAAAATCGAATCAATTCCGTATGACGGCAGGGAATTTTCGGCCGAATTAATTTTACCGCCATTAAGTGTAACGGTATATTCTTTCAGTTAGAAAAAATCTTACAATTATTTTTAGAAGTGCTTTTTTGTCATTTTATCGATTATAAATTATCGATATTTCGATTTTTTGAGCTGTAATTTAATTCTCAGCCAGAAAAAACGTTTTCGTGAATAAACCTTTTATTCATAGTGCTTTACTAACTTTTTTCGTATGTTTGAAATAGAGATTATTGTTATAATTAATTCATTGGCTATATGATTACAAACACATCATTAGAATATAAAGGCGATTTATATCCATCTAAAATCGTTTCTTATGAACATGAAGGCGATTCGATTTTTTTTAATACAGATAACAAAGTAATCTTAAAAGTCACTATTCTCAGGGACAGTTTAATTCGATTTCGATTTACTACAAAAGGGTATTTCAGCAACGATTTTTCGTATGCAATTGATAAAACCCAGCTTCATGGTTATAATTTTCTGGAACTTACAGAGCAGGAAACTTATTTTGAAATAAGAACCAGTAAAGTAAAATGTAAAATTCAAAAAGCAGATTTACGCCTTTCAATTTACGATTTAAATGATTTTCTAATTCTTGAAGACGAACTAGGTTTTCATTGGGAAGAAAGCTACGAATATGGCGGGAATATCGTAAAAATGAGTAAATTTTCTAAAGACGGTGAATGTTATTATGGTCTTGGGGATAAAGCAACTCAAATGAACCTCAAAGGCAAAAGAGTTGAGAATTTTGCAACAGATCAATATGCTTACCAAAAAGATCAGGAACCTTTATATAAAGTAGTTCCATTTTATATTGGTCTGCATAACAAACAATCTTACGGAATATTTTTTGACAATACATTTAGGACTTTCTTTGACTTTTGTCAGGAAAGAAGAAATATAACAAGCTTTTGGGCAGAAGGCGGCGAAATGAATTATTATTTCATTTACGGGCCTCAAATGCAGGATGTTGTAACAACTTACACTGATTTAACTGGAAAACCAGAATTACCGCCGCTTTGGGTTTTGGGTTATCACCAATGCAAATGGAGTTATTATCCTGAAAGTAAAGTAAAAGAGATTACTTCAAAATTTAGAGAACTTAAAATTCCCTGCGATGCTATTTATCTGGATATTGATTACATGGATGGTTTTAGATGTTTTACATGGAATAAAAACTATTTTCCAGACCCCAAAAAAATGGTCACTGAATTAGCTGAAGATGGTTTTAAAACAGTTGTAATTATAGATCCGGGAATTAAAATTGATAAAGATTACTGGGTTTATAAAGAAGCTTTAGAAAAAGATTATTTCTGCAAAAGAGCCGACGGACCTTATATGAAAGGTAAAGTATGGCCGGGCGAATGTAACTTTCCAGATTATACAAACCCCTCTGTTAGAGAATGGTGGGCTGGATTATTTAAAGAATTAGTTTCGGAAATAGGCGTAAAAGGAGTTTGGAATGATATGAATGAACCTGCCGTAATGGAAGTCCCAAATAAAACATTTCCAATGGATGTCCGCCACTTCTACGATGGAAATCCTTGCAGCCACAGAAAAGCACATAATATTTATGGAACACAAATGGCAAGAGCCACCTATCATGGTGTAAAACGTTTTACTTATCCAAAACGTCCGTTTGTAATTACAAGATCGGCATATTCTGGCGCACAGCGCTATACATCATCATGGACAGGTGACAACGTAGCAACCTGGGAACATTTATGGATTGCTAATATTCAGGTGCAGAGAATGTCAATTTCGGGAATGGGATTTACTGGTTCTGATATAGGAGGATTTGCAGAACAGCCAACGGGAGAATTGTATGCACGCTGGATTCAGCTTGGGGTTTTCCATCCATTTTGCAGAACACATTCATCCGGAGATCATGGAAATCAGGAACCGTGGGCTTTTGACGAAGAAGTAATTACTATTACCAGAAAATTTGTCAGCCTTCGTTATCAATTATTACCTTATTTATATACCATGTTCTGGCAGTATATTGAAGAAGGAGTTCCAATGCTAAAACCGCTTGTTTATTACGATCAGGACGATACACAAACGCACTACAGAAACGACGAATTTATTTTTGGAAACCAAATTTTAGTATGTCCAATACTTGAACCTAATGCTGTAGGCAGACGTATGTATATACCTAGAGGCGAGTGGTATAATTACTGGACAAATGAACTTTTTATTGGCGGTAGAGAAATCTGGATTGATACCAAATTTGATGAAATTCCGGTTTTTGTAAAAGCGGGAGCAATTATTCCAAAATATCCCGTGCAGCAATATGTGGGCGAACTTGAATTTGATGAATTAACTCTTGATGTTTACTACAAAAATGGTAAAGAACAGTCATCTGTTTATGAAGATGCTCAAGACGGTTACGATTATAAAAAAGGACGTTACAGCTATTTATCATTACGAAATATTGGAAAAGAAAAAGAACTTATTATCCAGCTTCACAAAGAAGGAAAATATACAACTCCGTACACGAAATACAAGATCAATCTTATTGGACTGCCATTTAAAGTTACAGGAATAGAAATTGATAATGAAAAAATTGAGTTTGATAAAGTTAGTTTCGAATTAAATAATTTCTTAATTGTTGATAAAGAGTTTAATGAACTTCATATTGTAGGAGAGTAAGTAAAATTCTGTTATTTTTTTGATTAATTGTATAAAATATTAATTTTTAATAATTGTATTTTTGTTTGAAAATAGCTTGAATTATGAAAAAATATTTGTTTCTAGGAGTTTTTGGAGCACTTGTAATGGCTTGTGCTACAAACCCAATTACAGGTAAACAAAACTTAAATTTTGTTTCAAACAGCGAATTGTTTCCAACTTCATTCCAGCAATACAGCACTTTTTTGTCTGAGAATAAAGTGATAACAGGAACAGCAGATGCAAAAAGAGTAGAATTAGTGGGTTCTAAAATTAAAGCTGCTGCTGAAAAATATTTAACCTATTTAGGTCAGTCACAATATTTGAAGGATTATAGATGGGAATATAAATTAGTCGATAATAAAGAAGTAAATGCATGGTGTTTACCCGGAGGAAAAATTGTAGTATATTCTGGAATTCTGCCGGTTACGCAGGATGAATCTGGTTTAGCAACCGTAATGGGACACGAAGTATCACACGCATTGGCCAATCATGGAGCACAGAGAATGAGTGCTGCACAATTGCAGCAAATTGGAGGAGCAGTTTTAGATGCTGCAACAACTAATAAATCTGCCCAGACAAGAGAAATATTTTCTCAAGCTTATGGTATGGGAACCGAAGTAGGAGTAATGCTCCCATTTAGCAGAAGCAACGAAAGTGAAGCAGATAAAATTGGTTTAACATTAATGGCAATCGCAGGATATAATCCAGAAGATGCCGTAGCTTTCTGGAGCAGAATGTCGGCTAAATCTGGAGGATCAGGCACACCAGAGTTTATGAGCACACACCCTTCTGATGCTACAAGAATTGCTAATATTAAAGCTTTAATACCTGAGGCAAAAGCCATAGCCCTTAAAGTTGGTACTATAAAATAAAGATTACATACAAAAAGTATGATTTTAAAAGCCGTTCAATTTTGAATGGCTTTTTTTATTTAGTTGAAGTTCATAATTTAATAATGTACGAATTGAATAATTTCTATTTGTTTATCATAAAAAATAGATAAATTCGTAGCCTGTTAACAAAATCATTTCTATGAAAAACCTACAAAAAGGAGATAAGAAACTTTTAAATGCCTGGGCATTTTATGACTGGGCAAATTCAGTTTATACTTTAACAATTGCATCTGCAGTATTTCCAATCTTTTATGAAGCCTTATTCAGCGATCGCGATCATTATATAGATGTTTTTGGAATGCACCTTAAAAATTCAGCATTAATAAGTTTTATAACTGCTTTTGCTTTTATGGTGGTTTCGTTTATTTCGCCTTTATTGTCTGGTATAGCTGATTATGTTGGAAACAAGAAATCTTTCATGAAGTTTTTCTGCTATGTAGGGGCTTTATCTTGTATGGGATTATACTGGTTTGATTTAGGTAATATTTATGTTGGACTATTATTTTATTTTCTTGGGCTTCTTGGTTATTGGGGAAGTTTAGTTTTCTACAACTCATACCTTCCGGATATTGCATTTGAAGAGCAGCAAGACAGAATTAGTGCAAAAGGATACTCTTTGGGTTATATTGGAAGTGTTATTTTATTGATAATCAATTTAGCAATGATAATGAAACCGGAAGTATTTAATATTACGGGAGATGGTGCAGCGATGAAAGCAATGCGTTATTCTTTTGTAATGGTAGGAGTTTGGTGGATTTTATTCAGCCAGTATACTTATTACTATTTACCAAAAGGGAGTAAAGAAACGGGACAAAAACTAACAAGATCTGTTGTATTTAACGGCTTTAAAGAATTAAAAAAGGTTTGGGCGTTATTGAAACAGAATATTCCTTTAAAACGTTATTTAGGAGGTTTCTTTGTTTCCAGCATGGCTGTTCAGACTGTAATGCTGGTTGCTACTTATTTTGGTGCACAGGAAATACAATGGTCCTCTAAAGAAGAAAGCACTATTGGTTTAATTGTCTGTATTTTAATAATTCAATTGGTAGCCGTAGTTGGGGCAGTTCTAACTTCAAGAGCTTCAGAAAAATTTGGCAACGTTCCAACTTTAATATTCATTAATGCAATCTGGGCCGTATTTTGTGCTCTTGCATTTTTTATTACGCTGCCAATGCACTTTTATGTTATGGCAACAATTGCAGGATTCGTAATGGGAGGAATTCAGGCATTATCACGATCAACATATTCAAAACTATTACCGGAAACAGAAGACACAGCATCATTCTTTAGTTTTTATGATGTTGCAGAAAAAATAGGAATTGTAATTGGAATGTGTGTTTACGGAATTATCGATCAAATTACAGGAAGTCCGCGTGCAGCAATTGTAATTTTAGGGATATTCTTCGTTACAGCTATTTTCCTTTTAAGAAGAGTACATAAAAAAGACGTTTCAAACTAATCGAAACGTCTTTAGTAACAACCAATATCACGAATTACACGAAATTATTTGATTGATGATTTTTTTGTAATTCGTGATATTTTATTTAAATAATCAACCTTTATAAATTTTTCCAGAGCCTGAAACTTTTACATCACGTTTCTCTGGACTTCCTAAATATTTAATATTTCCAGAACCGGAAACTCTTCCTGTTAAACTTGTTTCACAGCTTACTACACTATTTCCAGAACCAGAAACTGTTACGTCTGCCGTTTTTGATTTTAAATTAGAAGCATTTACATTACCGGAACCTGATATTTTGCTGGTAAAAGAATCTGTTTTTCCTTTTAAAACAATATCGCCTGAACCGCTTAGAGTCAGATCAAAATTGTTAGAATCCACATCTAAATCAAAATTTCCTGATCCTGATAACTTAGCAGAAAAAGCATCGCTGTTAATTTTGTTTTTAGTCCTAACATCGCCTGAACCTGATAAAGTAACCGCTGAAATCTTTTCAAAAGGAACCGTTATTTCGATTTTTTTTCCAGAACTGGTACGAATTTGAGTTCCTTTTTCAACATAAACTTTTAATTCGTTTCCTTCAACTTCTACTTTAATTGCCTGAAGCAGATTTTCTTCTCCTTTGATAATAATTTTTCCTTCTTTTCCAGAAACTAAATCAACATCAAAGAAACCTGCAATTCTAACACCGTCATAATCTCCGGTTGTTCTGGTTTGCGTTACAACGTTTCCGTTTCCGTTTATTTTGGTTTGTGCATTAGACTTTGCTGTAATAAAACATGCACTTAGTGCTAAGAGTAAAATTGATTTTTTCATTGTTTTGATTTTTTAGATGATTAATTTTTTGCCAGTGAAATATTTCCATAAGCCGAAGTAATATTGACTTTGTTTTGTCCTTTTTTCTTATAGAAACCACTTATTCTTTTGTTGTTGCTTTTTACTTCAGAAACTGAAATATCTAAAGAATTATCATGTTTGATATTGGTATATCTTCCGGAAATATCAAAATCGAAAGCATAATTAGCGGCATATCCAATAGAAACGTCAGTATATCCAGAATTGATGGTTACATTTCCTGCTTTTTCATTCATATTATCAATATTGATTTTGCTGTAATTGGTATCAAAAGATAAATTGCTCGATATTTCGCCTATATTAACCGTTAAATAATTTCCTGAACCGTTTAATGAGTTTATTTTTTGAAACTTAAAAGTGCCGTAATTACAGTTGTATTTAATGTTTTGGCCATCATTCAAATTTACATCTGTGTAGTTTGCATCCAGATTTATATTTCCAGAATCATTAATTTTAAGACCAGAATACCTGGCGTCGATATTTCCAGATTGTATATAATCAATACTAGAGTTTTGACAATAGGCAATTTCAACCTGATTGTTAGATCCGTTAAGTTTTCCAAGAGTAACTTTACCGTATTTACAGTTTATATCTGTTGAAGCTTCAGCGTTTGGAACAGAAATATTTCCGTACTTATTTACTAGTTTAATACCACCGTTTTTTGGAATTTTAATTATATAATTAATTTCAAAACTATTGTTGCTTCCTTTGCTTTTTAAACTCGAATTACCAATTGAAGTTACGGCTGTTACAAGGCTTTTTAGAGCCGTAATATTTACATCGATGCTGTTGAGTTTTTCGTTTACCCAGTTTTCATTGGGGCCGTTTACTTTAATTACAATATCCAGATCAATTTTATCTTCATCCCACGTATTGACAGTAATATTGCCGTATTTGTTGTCGATATCAATTCCGGCATTAGAATTTACTATGTATGTTTTTTTAATTGTTTTTTGTTTAGAGATGTAACTGTCATCGTTTGAGAATCCTAAAAAAGGAATCAAAAGCAATAAGATTAATATGTTATAATGTTTTTTCATGAGTTGTGTTTTTTAGATTTTCGTTTTCTTCAATTCGCTGTAATACGGTCTGTAAAAAAGAAATTCTAGTTTGCAGATTGCTTATCATAGCGTAAATAATTTGTTTGTTTTCTCCATTTTTTTGAACCTCTTTTAAGATTTTTTCATAATCGGCGTCAAAAACTTTCATTTGCTTTAAGGCGTCGTTTATGATTTGTTCATTTTCGGGAGAATTTTTTTCTTTTAATTTAACCAGCTCATTTTCAATCAAAATATTAAAGATAGAATCCGTACGTTTGGTTTCTTTTGAAGCAAATTTGAATTGCTTTGGCTTTTCATTATTATTGTAAAGCACCGATACCCCTAAAAGCAATGCAATCGTTGCGGCAATGGCCCAGCCGGCGTAATTCTTTTTTCTTGATGTTGTTTTGTTCAACTTGTTTAAGAAATCAATTTGATGATCCGGATTCATTTCATGAATATCCCATTGATTTTCAAACTTGTTAAATAATTGATCTAATTCGTCATTTTCCTTTTTCATATATCCAAAATTTATTTTTAGAAGTGTTGCTGTTATCTTTTTTATTGGCAGGTAATTAATCTGCTTTTAAGTAATGATTTCAATATCTTCTAATTTTTTTCGTAAACTTTCTTTAGCGCGGCTTATAGTTGTTCTGCAGTTAGCATAACTAATATTTAATATTTCGCAAATTTCTTCCTGATCGTAGCCTTCTATGTAAAAAAGGTTTAAAACCATTCTGTAATTATCCTTTAAACCTGAAATAGTATCTAAAACTTGTTTCACTTTAAGAGAATTCAAATCGATGCTTTCAGATAAAATAGAATCGCTTTCTTCAATTTTATAAAGCGTTTTGTTTATGTCTTCCATCTGAAAAGCATTGTTCTTTTTATAAAAATCAATACTAGAATTAATAATGATTCTTTTAAGCCATGCTCCAAAAGCGACTTCCTGTTTATAATCGTTAATTTTTGTAAAAGCTTTCAAAAAACCTTCCTGCATGACGTCTTGTGCAAAATGCTCGTCTTTTACAATCCTGTAAGCTACGTTATACATAGCCTTACAATAACGATTGTAAATTTCGAATTGAGCCTTTTGATTCTTGCTTTTACAAAGCGCGATTAATTCTTCGATATTTTGATTAGTTATACTCAAGTAATTTTTGCTGGTTTATTATAATGACTTTACTTTTTTTAAGATGTTACAGTTTGAATAAACTTTTTTTATTTTTTTCTGCTTTTACGTTAAGCCGTAAGGAAAAACAAAATGATCGGTTTACTTTTGGTTAGAAATTTACCTACAATATACCATTAACAAATCTAAAACTATGAAAAAACTAAAAAGCCTAATGTTAACGACATTATTTGTGTCAACAACTTTATTTACATCATGTTCAAGTGATTCTGGAAGCGATGATACGGCACCAGAAAATTCTCAAGGAGATTATTGGCCGGCAGCAGTTGGCAATCAATGGGTTTTCAGCCAAAATGGAACCGAAACCTCAATGAAAATTGTCAGCTCACAAAAAGTAAACAACGATACTTATTTTAAATTCGACAAATTATTTGTGTCGTCTTCTAGTGAAGTTGCAGGTTCAGCATCAGCATCGATTAAAAAAGTGCAGGGAGATTACTTTATCAAACTAGATGATATTAATGTTAGTGCAAATGGTTTTTCTGGAAAAATAAGCGGGTATGAATTTATTTTCTTTAAGGATTATTTAGATGTAAATAAAACCTGGACAGGAACTTATACACAAGAAACCACATATACTGGCTTTGGAACTATTAAAACAACAACAAAATACACAGGTACAATTTTAGAAAAAGGAATAACTACTGTTGTAAAAAATGTTACTCATAAAGATGTTATTAGGTTTAAACTAAAACTTGAAACATCATTAGAAGGACAGAGTGCCGGTTCTACCGAAGCAGAATATTGGATTGCTAAAGGTGTAGGGGTTATTAAGTTTAATTATAATGATTCAGCTTCAGAACTAGCTTCTTACAAAATAAATTAAGAATATTTAAAATAAAGATTTTAAAAGCCGAAATTAACTTTCGGCTTTTTTTATACTATTAAAACAATTCAAAACTGCCGATTTTTGGATTTGGCATAATGATTGTCTATTTTTACGACCTAACCTGTAAATACAATGCCTGATAGAAATTAAGGCTTTTGATAATTTATTTACAGTTAGTTTTAAACTTTTAATGACAAAACGACTTATATATTATTATGTCAAATCATAAAATACTCACTATTGACAATCTGTCACTTCAAGAATTCGATTCAGAAGCAGAATTAATTCCATTATTAACTCCAGAGGACGAAGAGGAAATGAATAATGAAGAACTTCCTGTTTCTCTGCCAATTTTGCCTTTAAGAAATACTGTTTTATTTCCGGGAGTTGTAATTCCAATTTCTGCAGGAAGAGATAAATCGATAAAATTAATTAATGATGCCAACGCGGGCGGAAAAATTATTGGTGTAGTTTCTCAGATTAATGAAGAAGACGAAGATCCGTCAAAAGATGATATTCACAAAATAGGTACAGTAGCACGCATTTTGCGTGTTTTAAAAATGCCTGACGGAAACGTAACCGTTATTTTACAAGGTAAAAAACGCTTTGAAATAGACGAAGTAGTTTCTGAAGAACCATATATGACAGCTTCTATTAAAGAAGTATCAGAAGAACGTCCGGATGAAAATGACAGCGAGTTTACAGCAATTTTAGATTCTGTAAAAGAATTGGCAATCCAGATTATTAAAGAAAGTCCAAACATTCCGTCTGAAGCAACATTTGCAATTAAAAACATTGAAAGCCAGTCGTTTTTAATCAATTTTGTTTCTTCAAACATGAATTTATCTGTAAAAGAAAAACAAGGTCTTTTATCGATAAATGGTTTAAAAGAACGTGCTTTAGAAACATTGCGTTACATGAATGTTGAGCTACAAAAATTAGAATTGAAGAATGACATTCAGTCAAAAGTTCGTTTTGATTTAGATCAGCAGCAAAGAGAATATTTCCTTCACCAGCAAATGAAAACCATTCAGGAAGAATTGGGAGGCGTTTCGCAGGAAGAAGAAATGGACGAAATGGGGCAGAAAGCGAAAACCAAAAAATGGGACGAAAAAACGCAGAAACATTTCGAAAAAGAATTATCAAAAATGCGCCGCATGAATCCGCAGTCGCCAGATTTTGGAATTCAGCGCAACTATTTAGAGTTGTTTTTAGAATTGCCTTGGGGAGAATACTCAAAAGATAAATTCGATTTAAAACATGCTCAAAAGATTTTAGATAAAGATCACTTTGGACTTGACGAAGTAAAGAAAAGAATGATTGAACATTTGGCAGTTTTAAAATTGCGAAATGATATGAAATCGCCAATTATATGTTTAACAGGGCCTCCAGGAGTTGGTAAAACGTCTATTGGCCGTTCTGTAGCAGAAGCTTTAGGACGTGAATATGTTCGTATTTCTTTAGGTGGTTTGCGTGACGAAGCAGAAATTCGCGGTCATAGAAAAACCTACATTGGCGCAATGCCCGGACGAATTATACAAAGTCTGAAAAAAGCAGGAACATCAAACCCGGTATTTATTCTGGATGAGATTGATAAATTATCAAGCGGCAACAGCGGTGATCCTTCATCTGCTTTGTTAGAAGTTTTAGATCCGGAGCAAAACAATGCTTTTTATGATAATTTCCTTGAAATGGGATACGATTTATCTAAAGTAATGTTTATTGCGACTTCAAATAATATGGCAGCAATTCAGCCGGCATTACGTGACAGAATGGAAGTCATCAAAATGTCAGGTTATACAATTGAAGAAAAAGTAGAAATTGCAAAAAGACACCTTTTTCCAAAACAATTAGAAGCTCATGGTTTAACTTCTAAAGATTTAACTATTGGTAAAAAACAATTAGAAAAAATCGTTGAAGGTTATACAAGAGAATCTGGTGTACGTAATTTAGAAACAAAAATTGCTCAGGTAATTCGTAATGCTGCAAAAGCAGTAGCGATGGAAGAGGAGTACAATAAAAAAGTTACTGACGAAGATATCGTAAAAGTATTAGGTGTTCCGAGATTAGAGCGCGATAAATACGAAAATAACGATGTTGCCGGTGTTGTAACTGGTCTAGCATGGACGAGTGTAGGCGGAGATATTTTATTTATTGAATCATTAATTTCTGAAGGAAAAGGAGCGTTGACGATTACCGGAAACCTTGGAAATGTAATGAAAGAATCGGCTACAATTGCTCTTGAGTATATTAAAGCAAATGCTAAAAAACTTGGGCTGGCAATAGAATTGTTTCAAAAATACAATATTCACCTGCATGTTCCGGAAGGAGCAACTCCAAAAGACGGACCAAGTGCCGGTATTGCAATGCTTACTTCTTTAGTGTCATTATTAACACAAAAGAAAGTAAAGAAAAGCCTTGCTATGACAGGAGAAATTACGTTACGCGGAAAAGTTTTGCCTGTTGGCGGAATTAAAGAAAAAATTCTTGCAGCGAAAAGAGCAGGTATTAAAGAAATTATTCTTTGTCACGAAAATAAAAGTGACATAGATGAAATTAAAGAAGAATACTTAGAAGGTCTTACTTTTCATTATGTAAAAGAAATGAGCGAAGTTTTAACAATAGCTTTGACTGACCAAAATGTAAAAAATGCTAAGACATTAAAATAAACTTCTGTTAATTTTAAAACTATAAAAATCCAAATTCCAGTTGTCTTATTGGAGTTTGGATTTTTTTTATTGTATCTCATTTTATGAGGTATATAATTTTATATTTGCATCTGCGTTATTTCCATATATAGGAACGCCCAAAACGAATGTTAAAACACTATGTTTTATTTTTAATGATACTAATTTGTTCGGTTTCTTTCGGGCAGATTGGAGGGCGTTACACTTATCAATTTCTTAACCTGACAACCAATCCTCGTCAGGCCGCACTGGGTGGTAAAATAATTACCATTTATGATGAAGATGTCAATCAGGCTATGTCAAATCCAGCGGCCTTAAACGCAGATATGGACAATCATTTGGCGTTAAATTATGGAAATTATTACGGCGAAGCTTCTTACGGAACGGGTTCGTATGCTTATACTTACGATCGTCACTTACAGACTTTTTATGCCGGAGTGAATTATATTAATTACGGGTCTTTTGAGGGATATGATGAAAACGGTCAAAGAACATCTGATTTTACAGGAAGTGAAGGTGCATTATCAGTTGGTTATGCTTATAATGTTCCTTTTACAGATCTGCATATAGGTGTAAATGGTAAATTGATAACCTCTACTCTGGAAAGTTATAATTCGATTGGGGGCGCCTTAGATTTAGGATTTTTATATATAGATGAAAGAAACGATATAAATTATGCGCTTGTATTTAGAAATATAGGCACACAATTTAAAACCTATTCTGGAATAAAAGAAAATCTGCCTTTTGAAATTACTGCCGGAATTTCTCAGGAATTAGAACATATTCCTCTTCGCTGGCATCTTACTTTAGAGAATTTACAGCAATGGAATATCGCTTTTTCAAATCCTGTGCGCGGCGAGACCAATATAGACGGAACAACAAATGCTGAAAAAGTTTCATTTGTAAATAATGCTTTGAGACATGTTGTATTTGGTGTCGAGCTTTTTCCGCAAAGAGCTTTTAATGTGCGTTTAGGATATAATTTTAGAAGAGGAGAAGAATTACGTGTTGAAGAACAGCGTAATTTTTCGGGAGTTTCGTTAGGGTTTGGTTTACGAATGAATAAGTTAAAATTTAACTATTCATATTCGAGATATACATTAGCAGCAAATACAAGTCTTTTTGGGTTGGTTTTAAACCTTCAATAACAACACTTTTTAATAGTGAATTATCCTTTTGTGATCGTGTAAATACGGCTGTAAAAGGATTTTTTTAATGAATGTATTTTTGAACAGTTCTGTATAAGAAAAAGTTTAATATTATTGAGTATTCCATTTAAAAAGAAAGATGGCTACATTTGCAATAGTTTTATTTTGTTTCCGCAAAAAAGAATGAATTAAGAATAAAAATTTAAAAATAAACAATTGAAAAAAATTACCATTGCTATTGACGGTTTTTCATCTACCGGAAAAAGTACATTAGCGAAACAGCTGGCAAAAGAACTGGAATATGTGTATGTAGATACTGGAGCTATGTATCGTGCAGTGGCTTATTTTGCCATGCAGAATAAGTTTATTGGAGCAGATTTTTTTAATAAAGAAGCCTTGATAGAAGCCTTGCCAAAAATTCAATTAGAGTTTAAATTTAATAGTGATTTAGGTTTTGCAGAAATGTACTTAAACGGCGAGAATGTTGAAAAACAAATTAGAACTATTGAAGTTTCGAATTTTGTAAGCAAAGTTGCCGAAGTTTCGCAAGTTCGTTCAAAATTAGTTGAACAGCAGCAGGAAATGGGAACCAATAAAGCAATTGTTATGGACGGCCGTGATATTGGAACCGTAGTTTTTCCTAATGCCGAACTTAAAATTTTTATGACTGCCAGTGCAGAAACCCGAGCTCAAAGACGCTTTGATGAATTACAGCAAAAAGGCGATAATGTTTCTTATGAAGATGTTTTAAAAAATGTAGTAGAAAGAGATTACATCGATACGCACCGCGAAGATTCGCCTTTGGTAATTGCTGATGATGCTATTGAGATCGATAATTCTTACTTAAATAAAGAAGAGCAATTTGCTGCTGTTTTAGAATTAGTAAACGATGTTGTTAAAATAGATTAATTTTTTGTAGATATTATTTTTAATGGTAGTTTTACGACTTCATTTTTACTAAAAAGACAATTTCATTATATGGGAATTAAAAACAGGTTAATCTTTATGAGCTTTCTTCAATTTTTTGTTTGGGGAGCCTGGCTTATCACAATTGGAAATTATTGGTTTGGAACCAAAAATTGGGAAGGAACACAATTTGGTTTAGTATTTGGAACCATGGGAATTGCTTCTTTATTCATGCCTACATTAACCGGAATTATTGCCGACAGATGGGTTAACGCTGAAAAATTATATGGAATTTTACATATCGTTTACGCAGCAGTTTTATTTGGAATTGCACAAGTTGTAACTCCTGATAATTTTATTCTTGTAATGCTTTTGGCAATGTGCTGCTATATGCCTACAATTGCTTTAAGTAACTCTATTTCATATACTTCGCTAAAATTAAACAATAAAAATATCGTAAAAGATTTTCCGCCAATTCGTGTTTGGGGAACTATTGGTTTTATTGTAGCAATGTGGATTACGAATTTAAGTGGCAGTAAAGCAACTGAATATCAGTTTTATATAGCTGGAGTTGGTGCTTTAATTTTAGGAATTTACGCTTTTACATTACCAAAATGTGAGCCGCAGCGTTTGATAAAAGAAAATGCTTCGTGGATAGAAACTTTTGGTTTAGAATCGTTTAAATTATTTGCGAACTACAAAATGGCTTTGTTTTTTGTTTTCTCTATGTTTTTAGGAGGAGCTTTACAATTAACAAATGCTTATGGGGATGTATTTTTAGATGAATTTAAGCATTTTCCAAAATATGCAGATTCTTTCGTAATTCAATATTCGACTATTATTATGTCGATATCGCAAGTCTCTGAAACGTTATTTATTTTGGCGATTCCATTTTTCTTAAGACGTTTTGGAATCAAACAAGTTATGCTTATCAGTATGCTGGCTTGGGTTTTACGTTTCGGATTATTTGCTTTTGGAGATCCTGTAAATGGTTTATGGATGATTATTCTTTCTTGTATTGTATACGGAATGGCATTTGATTTCTTTAATATTTCGGGTTCACTATTTGTAGAAAGTAATACAGATTCTAAAATTCGTTCTTCTGCACAAGGTTTATTTATGATGATGACCAATGGAGTAGGAGCAGTTTTAGGAAGTTTGACTTCTGGATGGGCAATCGATCGATTCTTTACAAAATCGTTTAATACTACCGTAGAATTGGCAGGTTTTTTACAAACAGATGCTTCTAACCAAAAAATGGCTGAATTTGTAAAAAGTCAGGGAAATTCAATTTCTGCTGATGGTGCTTTTTCAAACCCGGTTTTAATGAAAGACTGGCATACAATCTGGCTTTCGTTTGCAATTTATGCTTTAGTAATTGCAATTGCTTTTGCTGTTTTGTTTAAGCACAAACATGACCCAAAAGAGATAGAAAATTTAAGTCATTAATATTTTAGACCTATAAAAAATCCCGTTTTCGATTTATTGAAAACGGGATTTTTTTCTTTATGTGTATATTTGAAATAATATTCTTAATTTTTAATATGCGGCATCAACAAAAAAAAATACTTCCGCCTTTTAGGCCTGTTAATTCAAAACCAATGCTTTTCTTAAATGCAGTTTTTGGTTTGTTTTGGGTATTCTTTGCGCTTTTCTTTTTAGGAGGAATCGTTTTTTTATCAATAAATTCTCGTGAAGAAACCGGACTGGATGAAAAAGGAACTTTGGCCTTATTCTGTGTCTTTTCTCTAATTATTCTAGCGATAATAGGATTGATGATATATTCTAGAAAAAAGATGTATACATCAATTATAATTGACGAAAAAGGAATTCGCTATTTGAATGCATTCAATAACAAAGTTAGAAAAGAAATTCGCTGGAGTAATTTTGCAAAAAGAGAAAAAGTCACCTATATATTAGAGCCTCCAAAATTTGATGTTTCTTATATTCGACAATCAAAATCTTTTTTTGACCAGTTTTTCTGGCCGGTTTTAATAAATAATAAAATAGAAGTTCATAGTGAAATGTTTTTAGGTAAACATTTTTTTGCAATGCTCTATGCTAATCGATTAGAATTGATTAGAACTTTTTTACTTGGATTGGCACATTACAGACCAGATATTACTGTAAATCCGGAAATTTTTAGTAATCATTATATTGATATGGAAAGTTATACTATTGATTATAATCAACGCAGAAAAATTGGAATTATAGCAGGATTAGTTTGCGCCTTGATTTTTACAATTATATATTTTTTGGTTTTCTAAACAGTAAACAGTTTTTTAGGATTACAATTTTTTCAATATTTTAGTGTTTTTTAATGACTATGAACAGCCAAACAAAAAATCTTCCTCCATTTCATTCAGTAACTTCTAGTCCGTCTAAAATCAAAAATTATGGTTTAGGTTTTCTAATGTTGATTTCTTTTTTATTGGTTTTAGGGGTTTTCTTTTTTATTTTGTTTTTTCTGCCTTTTGAACAAAATATGATTTACATATGCATTTTATTGATTCTTCCAATAATTCTTCAAATCATTTACTTAAGAAAAACTATGAAGCATACCACTACGATTATTGATAATCGCGGTATTCATTATGTAAATAGATTTAATCATAAAATTGAAAATACAATATCATGGAATAGTTTTGAAAAGAGCGAAAATTTTAGAGGAAAAATAACAGGAATAAATTCCTCATCTGATTCAGATCTTTTACAATATGATGTTTTTGCAAAAATGGTAGGAAGTGGCAAATATAGTCACGAAGCGTTTTTCTGGTTCGTTTCGGAAAACGGAAATATAGAAGCTCACAAAGAAACATTTTCCGGGAATCATATTTTTAGTATGCTTTATTCAAACAAACTTGAATTAGTAAGAGGTTTGTTGTTAGGATTATCACACTTTAGACCCGACTTAAGAATTCATCCTAAAGCTTTTAGTATGTATTATATAAATCCTGATACTTTTGCCGTAGAATATGAAAAAAGAAAAGAAGATATTAATTCAGCTCTTTTTATAACGGCACTTGTTATTATAATTACATTGTTTGTAATGCTTTTTGTTTTCTTTTAATATTAATAAATGAGGCTCTCTGTAGTAGTTATGAAAGACAAAACGATTTAATCTAGCCCCGATAGAGCGGATATCCTTTTATGGTAGGGTTCACCATAAAAAATAGGAGTGAAAGCGGGACTAAACGTTATTAAAGAGACAAAACATTCTGCTTCTTAAACAAATGATTGATAATCAATCTGAATTTATTTTGTAAGTCCAAATATTTGTAGTAATTTTGCAGACCTTTTGGCAGAGAAGAGTTTCCTTTAGGTATCAACCATTTATGTAAAACAACTTCTGTATTTTCTATCGCATGGAGAAACTCGAGAAAAGCAGAATACAAATTTTTTATCAGCATGTCTGAACAATTAAAATCGCAAGAAGAGTTTTTAGCAAATTTTAACTGGCATAACTTCCAAGAAGGAATTGATGCAGTAGATGAGAAAAACTTACAAGAGTTTGAAGAACTAGTATCAAAAACTTTCATCGCTACAGATCAAGAAGAAGTAGTTGAAGGAGTTGTTGTTAGAATTACAGATAGAGACGTTATCGTTGATATCAATGCTAAATCTGAAGGTGTTATTTCTTTAAATGAATTCCGTTACAACCCAAACTTAAAAGTAGGTGACAAAGTAGAAGTATTAATCGACATCCGTGAGGACAAAACAGGTCAATTAGTATTATCTCACAGAAAAGCACGTACTATCAAATCTTGGGATAGAGTTATTGCAGCTAATGAAACTGGAGAAATCGTTAACGGTTTTGTTAAATGTAGAACTAAAGGAGGTATGATCGTTGACGTATTCGGTATCGAGGCGTTCTTACCAGGATCTCAAATTGACGTTAAGCCAATTAGAGACTATGATGTATATGTAAACAAAATGATGGAATTCAAAGTGGTAAAAATCAACCACGAATTCAAAAACGTAGTTGTATCTCATAAAGCTCTTATCGAGGCTGATATTGAAGTACAGAAAAAAGAGATCATCGGTCAATTACAAAAAGGACAAGTATTAGAAGGTGTTGTTAAAAACATTACTTCTTATGGTGTGTTCATTGACTTAGGTGGTGTTGACGGATTAATTCACATTACTGACCTTTCTTGGAGCAGAATTAACCACCCAAGTGAAGTTCTTGAATTAGACCAAAAATTAAACGTTGTAATCCTTGATTTCGATGATGAGAAAACAAGAATTCAATTAGGATTAAAACAATTAAACGCTCACCCATGGGATGCTTTAGATGCTAACTTAACTGTTGGTGATAAAGTTAAAGGTAAAGTAGTTGTAATCGCTGATTACGGTGCATTTATCGAAGTTGCTGAAGGTGTTGAAGGTTTAATCCACGTTTCTGAAATGTCATGGTCAACTCACTTACGTTCTGCTCAGGACTTCGTGAAAGTTGGAGATGTTGTTGAAGCAGTTATCTTAACTCTAGACAGAGAAGATCGTAAGATGTCATTAGGTATCAAACAATTGACTCAAGATCCATGGACTGACATTACTTCTAAATACCCAGTAGGTTCTAAACATACAGGTATCGTTAGAAACTTTACAAACTTTGGTATTTTCGTAGAATTAGAAGAAGGAATTGATGGATTAATCTACATCTCTGACTTATCTTGGACTAAGAAAATTAAACACCCATCTGAGTTTGTAAACGTTGGTGAAAAACTTGATGTTGTTGTATTAGAGTTAGATGTTGAAGGACGTAAATTATCTTTAGGTCACAAACAAACTACTGCTAATCCTTGGGATCAATACGAAGATTCTTTCGCTGTAGGAACTATCCACAACGGTGAGATTTCTGAAATCGTTGACAAAGGAGCTACTGTAGAATTTGGAGATGATATCGTTGCTTTCATTCCTACTCGTCACCTTGAAAAAGAAGACGGAAAGAAATTGAAAAAAGGTGATACAGCTGATTTCAAAGTAATTGAATTCAACAAAGAATTCAAAAGAGTAGTTGCTTCTCACACTGCTATCTTCAGAGAAGAAGAAGAGAAAAACGTGAAAGCTGCTGCTGAAACTACTACATCTGCATCTACAAACGCACCAGCTGCGACTTTAGGTGACAACAATGATGTATTAGCTGCTTTAAAAGCTAAAATGGAAAAAACTGAGAAAAAATAATTCTTAGATTTTTTATAAATAGAAAGTCCCACAGCAATGTGGGACTTTTTTTGTATTTTAGGTTTCAAGTTTGTTCCGTTTGTCAGTTCTAGCGGAGTCGAGAATCCTTTTGAAAATGATTTTTTTCTATTTTGAAGCTAATAGTTTTTCTTCTTCTGGAGTAAAATCATTTACGATAGCATAAGTGTCTATTTTTGTAATAGCCATTTCATCTAAAATATCTACTAAATTTTTAAAATTAGACTTTTTACTTGGCTTTATAATCACGATAGGTCCATTTTTAGGTTTTCCTACTGAAGCAGAGTATTCAATAATGTTTTTTCTTCTTTTTTCTAATTCTTTACGTATTCCATTTTTTCCAAATCCGATTGTTTTTGGAAGATATTCTGAATAACCAAATAATCCAGAATAGGTTATTATTTTATTATTATCATCAAGTATAATTGTAATTACGCGATTGTCGATGCCCATATGACAGCCGCCACGCCATCCACAAGTGTATGCATTATAATCCGGTAAGCTTAAATCCATAACCTTTGGTTTTCTCAATTCTCCAATAACCATAAAAAATATAATCAGCATAAATGAAACGCTGACCATTGCGGTTAAATCAACTCTAGAACTTAATTTTTTGCTTCTGACTTTTTGTGGTAGATTTTTCATAAAATAATGAATTTATTTACTAAAGTTAAAAATAAATTTAACATATCGACACGATCAAATTTAAAAATAATTAAAAAATAATTTGAGAGTTAAGTCTTTGTTTTACAGTGTTATTTGATGATCTTTTAATATTTATTAAACTTTTTTGAAAATTTAATAAAACCAAAACAACTTTATCCCCGTAAATGAGCTTATAACTTAAAAACATTTATTATGAAAACTAGAAAATTTTTAGCAGTGGCAGTTTTAGCTTTAGGATTTGCATTTACATCAAATGCTCAAAAATCAGTAATGGTTGGTGGAGCAGCTATGTATCCAAATAAAAATATAATTGAAAATGCGGTTAATTCTAAAGACCACACAACACTTGTTGCTGCTGTAAAAGCTGCCGGGTTAGTAGAAACACTTCAAGGTGCTGGGCCATTCACTGTTTTTGCTCCAACTAATGCTGCTTTTGATAAATTACCAAAAGGAACTGTAGAATCATTATTAAAACCTGAAAACAAAAAAACACTTCAAACTATCTTGACCTATCATGTTGTTGCAGGAAAAATGAACGCATCTGATATTGCAAAAGCAATAAAAGAAGGTAAAGGAAAAGCAACTCTTAAAACGGTTAGCGGTGGTACTCTTACAGCGTGGATGAAAGGAAAAGATTTATATATTACAGATGAAAATGGTAATAAATCTAAAGTAACAATTGCAGATGTGAATCAGTCAAATGGTGTTATTCATGTAGTTGATGCAGTATTATTACCAAAAAAATAATAAGACCTCCAAAACAGAATACCTATATTGAAAAAGTCCTGCTTATAAAGCAGGACTTTTTTATTTTTTGGCTGTTAAAGTACTTCCGGCAGAAGCAGTTACAACACAAACAACAGCTAAAATTTCATAAAAACTAAGACTTTCCTGCAGGAAAATAAAAGCACATATAGATGCTGCTGCTGGTTCTAAACTCATTAAAATACTAAAAGTACGCGGAGGAAGCTGTCCTAATGCTTTCATTTCTAATGTAAACGGAATAGCACTGGATAAAAGAGCCAATGCAACACCCATTCCAAAAAGTTTTGGCGTAAGATTGGCTAATCCGTTTTCAATGAAACCAAAAGGCAATACTAAAATAGCAGCAAACAACATTCCGGTTGACACTGCATGACCATCGTTCATTATTTTTGAAATTTTTCCGCCTAAAACAATATAAGCTGCCCAAAATGCCCCGGCTAAAAGTGCGCATAAAATTCCCAAAGGATCTAAGCGGTCATTTGTCCAGGGTGCAATTAATAAAATACCAATTGCTGCCAATAAAACCCAGCAATAGTCGACTAAACGTTTTGAACCTGCAATGGCTAGCAGCAAAGGACCTACGAACTCTAAAGTAACGGCTAAGCCAATAGGAATTCTTTCTATAGCAAAATAAAAAATCAAATTCATTGCTCCTAAAGACAAACCGTACGGAATTACAATTTTCCATTGATCAGGCGTTATGGCTTTCAAATTAGGTCTGTAAGCCAGTAATAAAATCAGCGCCGAAACACCAATACGTATAGAAGCAGTTCCTGCTGCTCCAATTGCGGGAAAAAGTGTTTTAGCAATTGCAGCGCCGCACTGCACACTAATAATAGCTAATAATACGGCGGGAACAGGAGGGAGTTTAATTTCTTTATTTTTCATAAAAGGGGATACAGAAATATAGATGAACCCATTTCTGTTAAACAAAAAGATATATTTGATTTAATTGCCTAAAGCTCGTTTGGTAACAAAGGCGCGATAACCAATTATCGCCATCTGCCATTTCTTTGCTTTTGAAATGTCCAGTCCTTGTTTGGTAAAACTAGGCAGCAGAATTTTATTTAATTTGGCTAAAAATTTATACATAGCAGATTTGTTTCTTCAAAGATATAAAAAAAGACTTTGCAGCTGGCAAAGTCTTTTTGGGGTTTAAGGAAGAACTCTTTTACGATTTCTTTTCTGTAATCTTTTTGATTTTATCCAGCGTTTCTTTGGCGTTAGTATTGTCTGGATTTAATTCTAATGCTTTTTTATAATTTTCTTTCGAAATTTCAAACTGATTGTTGTTAAAGAATCCTTCAGCCAGACTGTCAAATGCATTTCCTGATTTTGGATTTTCTTTTGTATTTATTTCAAAAACTTTTATTGCATCATTAATTCTGCCGTAATTCATTAAAGTATAACCAATAGCATTTAAGCGAAATTCAAAATCCCATTCAGGATGAATTTTTTTTAAATTGAAATAGTTTTGAGTTGATTTATCAATATCAAGTTTTAAAAAATCCTGAGTTATTTTTTCATCTGCTAATAAATATTCATCCGTAAGACTTGGATCTGCGATTGAAGCCACATGATTAATCACCTGGCTGTGAATGTATAAATTAGAATATTTATGTCCGTTAGATAAAAATATGATAGTCAAATCATTATTGACGAACTTTCTAAAAGCTGTTTCGTTACCGCCGCTGAATCCGTAAGATAAAATTTTGTTCAAAGGAGTAATTTCCCATCCGTACCCAAAACGATCAGTTTGATTACCATAAGAAAAAGGTTTCCACATAGAATATTTGGTTTCCTTTTTTAGAAAAATATCATTATCCAGATTTTTATTCCATTTTATAAAATTCTGCAATGTAATATTCAGGCCATTAGATGAGTGAGCATCAAAACCGCTGTTTGTTGTACTCTTAGTGTATTTTTTCGTTTCAAAATTATAGTCAACATACCTAAAAGCGCTGTTAGGATGTGCTTCGCCAAAGTTTGATGAAAAATAAACACCAGATTGTATTGATGGAAATTGATTTTGTAAGATATAATCTTCAAAAGTCTGTCCCGTAATTTTTTCAATAATTTTAGCAAGAAACAAATAGTTAGTCTGATTGTAGCGATATTCATTTCCGGTTGCAAACTCCATTGGCTTTTTTGATAAAATAGCAAGTTTTTCAGAATATGGAATTGAAATAGAAATATCATTAAACTTAACGAAATCAGGCAGACCCGAAGAATGCGTCAGCAGATTTTTAATTTTTATAACCTGCCATTCTTTAGGAAGATTTTCTAAATATTTTGAAATAGGATCTTCTAAAGAAAGTTTTCCTTTGGCTATAAGCTGAAATACACCAACATTTGTGAATAATTTGGTTGTAGAGAAAATCTTAAAAGCAGTGTTTTTATCCACTGCTTTATTATCTTCCAGAGAAGCTTTTCCAAAATACTTTTCATAAATGACTTTTCCGTTTTTTATTACGGCGAGTGCCACACCTGGAATTTCATTTATTTCAATTACTTCTTTTATGTAACTGTCTATTTTTTGTTCTGTTAATTTGTTATTTGTGTTCTGGCCGAAGCTAAAATTTATAACTAACAGAAACAATAAAACATTAAATATTTTTTTCATTTATGAAGTTTAGAAGTAAAAATTAAGATTTTCTGTTTTCTTTTTCCCATTCCTTCATATCCTTCTCATGCTGTTTCATGTCTTTGGCATGCTGCTTCATATCTTTTTCATATTGCTTCATGTCTTTTTCATACTGCTTCATGCTTTTTTCGTAATCTTTAGAATCTAGACCATATCTAATTTCTACATCTCTGCTGTATTTTTCCATGTCAAAATTGAATTTTTGCATAGCAACTTCATATTTAGCCATTTGTTTTTCGTAGATAGCTTCTCTTTCAGCCATAATAGCTTCAATTTGATCTCCGTATGCAGTAAGCTGTGGTTCAATAACCTTCATTTTTTTATCAAATTCAGCCATATCTTTTTCAAATTTACTCCAGGCAGCTTTATCATTAATGTTTTTTGGAGCAATTGGTGCTTTAGGCATTTTCGACATATCTACCGGAGAAGGCGGAATTAATCCTGCAGGAAAAGCTGGAGCCGCTGGTGCGATAGGAGCTATAGGAGCAATAGCATCGTCGTCATTCTCGTCAGCTGAATCATTAGTATCTCTTATTGCAACGTCTCTTTTAATTACGATAGGATGCTCAATTTGGTCTGCAGTAACTAAACTAACGCTTTTTGATCCATTTTCATCTGTATTAATTACAACAGAACAGTCTTTTAAGGCTTCTGTACTGTTCATTTCGATAATCTGTACTTTACCGTTTTCTTTTACAACTCTGATCTTAATACTTGTAAGCTCATTATTTTTATTTCGTTTGATATTCGAAATTTCAAGATTAATGTTGTGATCGGTTTTTAGTTTTGCCGTCAAATCTTTAAGCTCTTGATCTGTAGTTGATTTTGTAATTTTTATAACTTCTGGATCTTGGTTTTTAGAAGTCAGCGCCGCTTTTTCGCGAAGTTCTTTTTTCTCTTGTGCGATTGTTTTAATTTGGAATGATAGTACAAATAATGCAAGTACAGGCAGTACAGCATAATATTTCCAGTAATTCCATTTTTTTGATTGATTTTTGTTTAACATGACAATTCGTTTTTTGATTAATGATTGATAAAAATGATTGGTGATTGCAACACAAGTTTCATGTGTTGTGATTTTTAAAAGTGTGTATTGGTATGCTTTTTTATCTGATATTTTTTTAGCGGCTTCACTGTCGGCGATGAACTCTAAGTTTTGAAGAATAGCTTTCTTGTACAACCAGATTATTGGGTTGAACCAGAATAAAATACAGAAGATTCTTGAAATTATTACATCAACAGTATGATGTTGATCGCTGTGCACTTTCTCATGTTCCAAAATACTTTCTAATTCTTTTTCGCTGTACATTGATGAGTTGTACACGATATAATCAAAATAGGAGAAAGGAGCAATGTTTTCATTTACATCTACAAATTTGAAATCGGCTTGCTGTTCTATTTTTCTGCCTTTTAAAACAGAATTTAAGCTGTAAAAATCGATCCCAAATTTTATCATAAATGCAGCAAATCCAATACCGTAAATTACCAGAGAAACCAGATTCCAGTTTATTTCAAAAGATTCTTTTTCGGCAGTTTGCGGATGAAAATTTGAAACATATTGAAAATTCGCTGCAGTTGTATACGAAGAAACAGAAACCGGAACCGGATCAATCCAGACAACTTTTGTATAAACTACTAAAGGCAGTACAACTGAAGTAACTAAACCGGCAAGTAAAAACCATCTGCTGCTATTAAAGAAAGTTTCTTTTCGAAGCAGAAAGAAATAAGCAAAGTAAAATAATGCGATTAAACTGCTCGATTTAACTATAAAAATAAAAAGTGCTTCCATAATGATTATTTTTCTTCTTTAGGGTTTTCGATCATAGCCAGAATTTCCCGCAATTCATCTGCCGAAATCTTTTCTTCTTTAGCAAAAAATGAAACCATATTTTTATACGAACTATTGAAATAATTATCAATTGCAGTATTCATATATTTTTTACTGTATGCCTCTAAGGTTACAATGGGATAATATTGATGTGTATTTCCGAAGGCATTATGCGAAACAAAACCTTTTTCTTCGAGATTACGCACAATTGTCGAAAGTGTGTTATAATGCGGCTGATCTTCGGTAATTTCTGCCTGAATCTCTTTTACAAAAGCTTTTTTGAGCTTCCATAAAATATGCATTATTTCTTCTTCTTTGTTGGTTAGTTTTTGCATTTGTTGGTTGTTAAAAGTTAAAGACTTTTATTTTCGGGTTTCAATTTCGATTACGCCATTGGCACCTTTTTCTCCATATTTATCCACTGCATTGGTTCCAGTGTAAACATTTACAGATTTAATGTCTTTTGAATTAATATCGTTATAGTCAAAACCGCTTGGCATTTCTTTTCCATCAACAACAATAAGTTTGTCAGTTTCATTGATGCTTACTTTTGTCCCGTTTGAATAAGAAGCTGTTGAACCTTTTGTAGTAGTAATTACTTTGGTGTCATTATCAGAATTTACTATTACAGTAGTGCTAGTATTTGTGTTAGTATTAGTGTTAGTTTTTGCACTAACATTAGAATTATTGCTTCCATTGGTTTCTGTTTTGGTTTGTAGTTTTTTGCTTATTGCGACTTTAGTTTCGCCGTCAGTTTTAGAATTTTTTATTTCGTCATAAGTCTGAATGCCTACGCTTTTGCTGTCATCTTTATTGGTAGTTACAATAACTGCAAAATCTTTAATAGGACTATTTTCTCCAGTTTGAATTGACTGTGCTGTCTGTTTTCCGTTTTTGATATTAACTTTAAGAGAAGTCAAATCGCTGTTAGAATTTCTTTTTATTTCAGAAACTTCAAAATCTACATTGTGGAGTTTTTTCAGTTTCTCCTTAATTTCATTCAAATTTGCATCTGTTGAGTTTTTCTTGATTTTGTAAACATCTACAGACTTAATTTCTCCAGATACTTCCTTTACAGTCTGCTGTTTTTCTTTTGCGATTACTTCAATTTGAAATAATAAAACAAAAGCTGCAAGGGCAGGAATTACCGCATAGTACTTCCATGAATTTCTCTTTTTAGATTGATTTTTGTTTAACATAACTATTCGTTTTTTGATTAATGATTGAAAAAAATGATTGGTAATGGCAACACAATTTTCATGTGTTGTTATTTTTAAAAGTGTATACTGATACGCTTTTTTATCTTCTAATTTTTTAGCGGCTTCTTTGTCTGCAATAAATTCCAGATTTTGAATAATTGCTTTTCTATAAAGCCATATTATGGGATTGAACCAAAAAAGCATACAAAAAGCTCTGGAAATCAAAACATCTACAGTATGATTTTGATCGCTGTGTATTTTTTCGTGTTCAATAATATTTTCTAATTCTGATGCTGTGTACATTGATGAGTTGTACACTATATATTCAAAATAGGAGAAAGGCGCAATATTTTCGTTTGTATCAATAAATTTAAAATCAGCCTGCTGGTAAATCTTTTTTCCTTTTAAAACCGAGTTTAAACTGTAAAAATCAATGGCAAACTTTATTAAAAGCGATATAAATCCAATGCTGTAAGCAAAAAGAATCAAGTAAACCCAATTGATTGTAAATGATGTATTTGACGCAGTTTCAATTGAATTGGTTTGTGAAAAAGTTAAATCAGATATAGAAGCAGGATTTACCCATACTACTTTTGTGTACACAATAAGTGGTAATATTACTGAGGTAATTAAACCAAAAAGTAAAAACCATCTATTGCTGTTAAAAAATGTCTCTTTTCGAAGTAAAAAGTAGTAAGCACAATAAAACATAGTAATTAAACCTGCCGATTTTGCGATATAAATAAATAGTGCTTCCATAATGATTATTTTTTTTCTGTTGGATTTTCGATCATATCTAATATTTCGCGTAACTCTGCTGCAGATATCTTTTCTTCTTTAGCAAAAAACGAAACCATATTTTTATATGAACTGTTAAAATAATTGTCAATAGCAGTTTTCATATATTTTTTGCTGTACGCTTCAAGGGTTACAATAGGATAATATTGGTGCGTATTTCCAAAAGCATTATGCGCCACAAAACCTTTTTCCTCCAGATTTCGAACAATTGTCGAAAGCGTGTTATAATGCGGCTGATCTTCAGTAATTTCTGCCTGAATTTCTTTTACAAAAGCTTTTTTAAGCTTCCATAAAATCTGCATTATCTCTTCTTCTTTGTTGGTTAACTTTTGCATGTTTTCTAATTTTAATTCAAACCTACAACTATTTTTTTAGTTACGCAACTATAAAAATAGTTATTTAACTAAAAATTTCGTTTTAAGCTGAATTTAAAGCATAGAAAAGCAATTCAGAACCAAAGTTAATGATTTGAATAATAATGATTTATGTAAAAATTGGAAATTTATTATTTCTTTTCCTGAAGAAGCGCTTTTTTAATCCAGATGCAGCAAAGTGTTGCAAAGATTCCAATACTTGCCATAAAAAGCCAGTTGATCTGGTAACCAAAATTAGAGATGATTTCGAAACCCACCTTAGAACTAACAATGTGTGCAAGACTAAAACTCATCGTGTATAATGCCATATAACGACCTTCCTGACCACGCGGGGCACGGCTTAATGCAAAGGCATTAGAAAAAGGAAAAGTAAGGATTTCACCAACAGAAATACAAATCATGCTGATAACGAGAATTCCGGCCCAGATGTTAATCATTAATAAAATGAAACTAAAAGCCATTACAAACGATCCTATAATAATGATTCTGATTTTGGGAAAAGCTTTTCTTTCCATAAAACCAACAGTGGGCATTTCTAAAGCAAAAATCAAAAGTCCGTTTAAAGTCATTAACAGCCCCGTCTGCAGTTCGCTTAAACCGTACTTTTCATTATGATATAAAGGTAAAGTTGTAAAAAGCTGAAAGAAAATCATAGCCGTAACAAAACTTACAAATAAGAAAACCCAGAATATTTTATCATGAAAAACCGATTTCGTATTAGAAGCACTTTCGGTTTTATCGCCATGATCAGTCTTTTTCTTTTCTTTAACCAGTAAGGCAAAAATGGAAATAGAAAGAATACACGAAGCTCCGTCAACCCAAAACAATCCGGAATATCCCATTCCCATGATAATTAAACCACCAAGAGCAGGACCAGCTGCAAAACCTAAATTAACTGCCAAACGTACTAATGTTAAGGCACGCGTTCTGTTTTCGGGTTTTGCATAAGCGCCCAAAGAAACGAACATTGCAGGACGAAACATATCTGCAATCGCCATTAAAACAAACATAGCGGCACATAAACCCAAAAAAGTAGTAATGTATTGTACAAGGAACATTGAAATTCCGGTTGTAAACAAACTAAAAATCATGATTTTGTAAAATCCAATTTTATCAGAGAGTTTTCCGCCAAGCCAGGAACCCAGCATAGAACCTAAACCAAAAGAAACCATAATCCATCCAACCTGATTATATGAAAAATGAAGATCTTCTTTTAAATATTTAGATAAAAAAGGCAGTACCATTGTACCGGCACGATTTATAAAAGTAATTAAAGTAAGTATCCAAATTTCTCTTGTAAATCCTTTAAAATTATTGATGTAGTGGTTAAAAGCGGTTTTGAGCATTATAATTTAGTGTATTGCTGCAAAGTTAGGAAACTTTGTCACGTACAACGGTTGTTGCTTTGTTACTTTTAAACTATTTTTGCAGAAAATTTTCCAGATGAAAAAAAGTGTGATCCTAGTTTTGTTATTAGCATTTAATTTTGGTTTCTGCCAAATGAAATTCAGTCAGAGTGAAGCAGAAAAGTTTCAAAAGCAGATTAACTCAGAATATGCTGATGCTAAGACAAGTCCATTAATGGAAGAAGATTTAAAGACTTTTCAAACTTTAGATTTTTATCCAATAAACGAGAATTTTTTTGTGAATGCAAAGTTTGAAAAAGCAAAAAATGAAAAAGTTTTCGAAATGAAAACTACCGGAACCAGAACGCCAAAATATATAAAATACGGCACCATATTTTTTACTTTAAATGGTACCGAAATGCAGTTGAATGTTTACAGAAACATTGAACTTTCTAAACAAAAAGAGTATAAAGATCATTTATTTCTTCCTTTTTCAGATTTAACCTGCGGGAAGGAAAGTTATATTGGCGGCAGATATATCGATTTGAAAATTCCAAAAGGAGATACAATCGCTGTCGATTTTAATCAGGCATACAATCCGTATTGCGCTTACAACCATAAATATTCTTGTCCGCTTGTTCCTCTTGAAAATGATTTGAAAGTAGAAATTAAAGCAGGAGTAAAGACTTTTCATTAATGGAATTCTTTAATTTTCATACTCATCAATTTACAAATCAATCTACTATACTAGAATTGGTAAATCAATATCCGCAGGAATTTGATGAATCGATTCCGTTTTATTCAATCGGAATTCATCCGTGGTATATTAATGAAGACCAAATTGATTTAGAACTGAAAATTATTGAAGATAAACTGCAAGCCGAAAATTGTCTGGCTGTTGGCGAATGCGGTTTAGATAAACGAATCGAAATTCCGTTAGAACAGCAGATTAAAGTTTTTGAAAAACAATTGGCTCTAGCCGAAAAATATAAGAAACCTGTAGTAATTCATTGTGTTGCTGCTTTTCAGGAAATTACGGCAATTAAAAAGAAATTAAAAATTTCTGTTCCTATGATTATTCACGGTTTTTCTAAAAACAAACAACTTGCAGAACAATTAATTAAAGATGGATTTTATCTTTCGTTTGGGAAATATCTGTTAAAGAACCCCGATTTAAAAACCGTTTTTGAGAGTATTCCAAACGATCGTTTCTTTTTAGAAACCGATACAATTGAAGAAGATATCCAGCAGGTTTATAATATAGCATCAGAATATAAAAAAATAACAATAAAAGAATTACAAGATATTATTTCAAGTAATTATAGAATTGTATTTGAAAGTAAAATATGAAAAGTTTTAACCCGAAACTTGAAACATCAAACCTGAAACAAATAAAAAAATAAAACAACAAAAAATATAATATGGCAGAGTGGACAGAAAGAGCCGAGCTTTTATTTACAAAAGAAGGATTAGAAAATTTGCGTAATGCAAATGTATTAGTAGTAGGTTTAGGCGGTGTTGGATCGTTTGCAGCTGAGTTTTTGGCAAGAGCCGGAGTAGGAAACATGACAATAGTAGATGGCGATGTTGTTGATATTACCAATATTAACAGACAATTGCCTGCTTTGCATTCTACAGTTGGCGAACCAAAAATTAAAATCGTAGGTGATCGTTTAATGGATATTAATCCGGAACTAAAACTAACCCGCGTTCAGGAATTTTTATCGCCGGAAAGAGCTTTTGAAATCGTTTCTCCAGAATTTGATTATGTATTAGATTGTATTGACAGTATTACACCAAAGCTGAATTTAATTATTGCCGCAAAACGCAAAAGAGTTAAAATTATCAGCAGCATGGGAGCAGGAGGAAAAATGCTGGCTTCTAAAGTAAAAGTGGCTGATATTTCGAAAACTATAAACTGTTATTTTTCTAAAACAATTCGTAAACGTTTAAAAGCAGTAAATATTAATAAATTAAAAGTTGTTTTTTCTTCAGAAATTCAAAACGAGAACAGTTTAAAATTAACTGACGGGAAAAACTTTAAAAAATCGTTCTACGGAACAAACAGCTATATGCCGGGATTATTTGGACTTCACGCAGCTGAAACGGTAATTCGTTATTTGATTAATAAATAAAGAGATTAAGATGCTAAGGTTTAAGTAGTAAGGGTTTTGAATTTTAGCATCTTAAAAATAAAAACTTTGCTAGAGTTTAATCTCAAGTAATAAACATTAGAATCTTAGTTTCTCAGAACCTTAGTACCTTTAAAAAATGATTAAAACAGTAATTTTTGATATGGACGGCGTAATTGTCGATACAGAACCCGTTCATCGTTATGCATACTACAAACAATTTTCAGAATTAAATATAGAGGTTCCTGAGGAAATGTACACTTCATTTACAGGATTCTCGACCCGAAATACTTTTCAAACCTTAAAAGGACATTTCCCTGAAATTGAACATGAGGTTGAAGATTTGATCCAAAGAAAAAGAAACCTTTTTAACGATGCTTTTGACACAAAAGAAGATTTATATCTATTAGATGGTGTCGAAGATTTGATAAAAGATTTATATACAAACGGAATTCAATTGATTCTGGCTTCATCGGCTTCAAAAGTTACAATCGAACGTGTATTTACAAGATTTAATCTGCATCAGTATTTTTCGCATATTGTAAGCGGAGAAGATTTTCCGCAGTCAAAACCAAATCCTGCTATTTTTATTCATGCTGCTTCATTATCAATTGCGCCAAAAGAGGAATGTATTATAATCGAAGACAGCACAAACGGGGTAAAAGCAGCAAAAGGCGCCGGAATTTATTGTGTGGGTTATAACAGTGATCATTCGTATATGCAGGATCTTTCTGATGCTGATAGGATTATCAATCATTTTAACGAATTAAATGCCGAAAAAATATCACAGCTTAAAGCTTGAATTATATAAAATTTAACATTTGTTAGGTAATTGAATTCGTAATTTTGAAAAAAAACAAATAAACTCTATAATGAAAAAAATACTTATTGCATTAGCTGTTATTTTGGCTCCCTTTGCTGCTGAAGCTCAGGTTAAAACACCGCAGGCGAGTCCAAAAGCATACATCAAACAAACAGTTGGTTTAACCGACGTTGAAGTTACCTATTCGAGACCAGGTGCCAGAGGAAGAGCCGTTTTTGGTAATTTAGTTCCGTTTGGTAAACTTTGGAGAACTGGAGCAAACGAAAATACGATCATTAACTTTAGTGATGATGTTGTAATTGATGGTAAGACTTTAAAGAAAGGAAAATATGCAATTTATACCATTCCTAAAATCGAAAGCTGGGAAGTTATCTTTTATCTTTCTACAGACAACTGGGGGCTTCCTGAAAACTGGAACGATCAGTATGTTGTTTTAAGAACTACTGTAAAAGAAGATGCATTACCAACACCAGTTGAGACTTTTACAATTGGAATTAATGGTTTAGATCCAAACTATGCTTATTTAGAAATGGCTTGGGAAAACTCTCATGTAGCTTTAAAATTTGAAGTGCCGACAGCTAAAACTGCTGTAGCAAGTATCGAGAAAACATTAGCAGGACCAACTTGGAATGATTATTACGCATCTGCTCAGTATTTATTTTCTTCAAACGGAAATATCGAAACAGCAAGAACTTATGTTGATAAAGCTTTAGACATGAGTACTGAAAAGCCATATTATGTTACAAGATTAAAATCGTTAATCCAGGCAAAACAAGGCGATAAAAAAGGAGCAGTTGAAACTGCAAAAGCTTCTTTAGCCGCAGCAGAAGCCGCAAACAATCAGGATTACGTAAAAATGAATAAAGACAGTATTTCTGAGTGGAGCAGATAATGTTTAAATCTCAATATTAAAAAAATCCAAATTCCAAAGACTTACGAGTTTTGGAATTTGGATTTTTTATTTAGATTAATTTCTTCAGATTATTTCAAGATTAGCTGCATAAAAACAAGATCAAGCCAATGATCGAATTTATAACCAACTTCACGAATAGTTCCGGTTGCCACAAAACCAAACTTTTCATGAAAAGCAATGCTTCCTGCATTATCAGCGTCGATAGCACCTATCATAACGTGATAACCCTGCTCTTTTGCCAGGCGGATTAATTCGGTTAATAATTTTGATCCTACGCCTTTTCCAATCACATTATCAACTACATAAACAGAATGTTCTACAGTATATTGATAACCAATTTTTTCTCTAAATTGGCCGTAACTTCCAAAACCAACGACTTGGCCGTCTAAATCGGCTACTACAATAGGAAGGTTTTTGGCTTTTTTATCTTCAAACCATTTTGTTTGCACCTCAATAGTCTGAATATCATAACTGTAATTTGCTGTTGTATGCAGAATAGAATGATTTACAATTTCAAGGATTTTCTCTAAATCATTTACAGTTGCAGGTCTAAGTATAACGCTCATTGTTTTGGTTGTTTTGAAAATTCACGTCATTAAAAAACCGTGAAATTCGTGTGTGCTTTTTTTAGTTTATTTTGAATTTAATTCGGCGAGTAAAGCATCGACATCTTTTGTATTCCAGCCCATTTCTTTACCAATTGCCTTAGCATCTTTGGCATATTTTAATGCCGATTTTTTATCTTTAATTTTATTATAAAGTTTAGAAACCAATAAAGTTCCATCATAAGAATCATTTAGCTCCAAAGAATGCTGCACCCATGAAATTGACTTTTTTAAACTTTCTTTATCATCAATATGCTTCAGGTAAGTCTGACCTATTTCTTTTAAAAAACTGGCATCGTTCCAAGCCAGTTTTTCAGTATCTTCAAGCGTAACTTTTTTGTAGAAATTCCATTTTTCAGTTCGTTCAGCCAGCGTCAAATCATATTTAAAAACAATAGAATCTGTTTTTTGTAATTTGATAGATTTGGCAACTTCTCTCTGTTTGTAATAATTTATCGTGTCTAAATTATCAACTAACGGACGAAGCAATTCATTTACAATACTTTCTATTTTTCTGTCAACTCGATTTTGCGAAGCCACGGCAGCAAATTCTTTTTGATGTTTTAAAACATATTGAAATTCTCTCGAATTAATATCAGTAACACCATTAGCAATTACACGCCAGTTAGTTTCGCTTATTAATTGTTCATCAGATTTTGTTTGAAGATAAATATGTGTAGGAATTGATAATTCAGTTCTGTCTTTTCCTTTCTTTAAAGTATTCAAATAATTAAAAAACTTTGTGGCATTGCCAGTGTCAGCCAAAAATTCTTTTTCTAAATTAGGCAGTTGAAATTTTGGATTTAATGCATAACCTGCTTCGGCTAAAAATTCCGGGGTCTTCATTTCTCCTTTTAAAGCATACAAAAGCGTTTCATTTGAGTCTAAAAATAAAAACGATGGGAGAGAAGTCGTTTTGAACTTGTTTTTAAGAGCCATTCCTTCTTCTTTTTCGATATTTTTCCAGACACACACATAATTCTTATTCAAGAATTCCATCACTTTTGGATCGCTGAAAACTTCCTTTTTCATTTGATTGCAATGCGGACACCAATCAGCATACAACATAACAAAAACAGGTTTGCCTTCCGTTTTGGCATTTTCTAATGCTGTTTTGTATGATATTCCTTCAACTGAAAATTGATTTTGTGCTTGTACGGCTTGTAGTGAAACAAAAAGAAAAAGTAAATATAAAAAACGCATAAGGTGTTTATTTTAGTAGAGAAAATTCTGTTTTACAAATATATTCTCTTTTTCTAAAAACAGTCTTAATATCTTCCTAATATATAAGTTAAATGAGACATGAAGTTTGTAACTTTGTAATTGCAAAAGGAAATTTTTAAGTACTAAATTTTCTCAAAATATTATACACCATTTAGAATGATTTACCCCAAAATAGCGCTTGCACAAAGCATTATCGAAATTTGTTCAGCAAAAGGAATTTACAATATAATAATTTCTCCAGGTTCGCGAAACGCACCTTTGACTATTGGTTTCGCACAAAATCCAAATTTTAAATGTTACAGTATTGCCGATGAACGATGCGCTGCATTTTTTGCTTTAGGAATTGCACAGCAAACCCAAAAGCCTGCTGCTGTTGTTTGTACATCAGGATCTGCATTGTTAAACTATTATCCGGCTGTAGCCGAGGCATTTTACAGTCAGATTCCTTTAATTGTAATTTCAGCAGACCGTCCGCAGAGTAAAATTGATATTGGAGACGGACAAACCATTCGTCAGGAAAATGTCTTTTTAAATCATTCTGTTTTTAATGCCAATTTAACCGAAGATGCTTCTGTAGAAAATGATTTAAAAATCAATAAAGCTATAGAAACCGCTATTCTTCAAAAAGGGCCGGTTCATATTAATGCACCTTTTGAAGAACCTTTATACGAAACAGTTTCAGAGCTTTCGGTTGAGCCTAAAATTACCAATCTGGAAGAATTCCTCGAAACAAAAATCATCGAAAACGAAGATGAAATTGTTTCAATCTGGAACTCATCCAAAAGAAAATTAATCCTCATTGGAGGAATAAACGAAGCCAATTCGATCGATGATGCCGTTTTAGAAAACTTTGCCAAAGATCCGTCTATTGTGGTGCTTACAGAAACAACATCAAATCTGCATCACCCAAGTTTTATTAGCAGCATCGACAGCTTAATTACACCTTTTGATGATTCTGATTTTAAAGAATTGGAGCCGGAAGTCTTAATTACTTTTGGAGGGATGATAGTATCGAAAAGAATTAAAGCTTTTCTGCGAAAATACAAACCTGTACATCACTGGCATATAGATACATTACGTGCTTATGATACATTCAATGCTTTAAGTAAACATTTTGTAATGGAACCCAATGATTTTTTCAAAAATCTGCTTCCAAAAACAGAATTTGTTACCAGTAAATATTTTTCAAAAATTGATAAAATTTACGATTTAAGAAAAATCAAAAAGCAGCAATATTTATCTAAAATTGGTTTCTCTGATTTTAAAGTATTTGAAAAAGTAATAGAATCACTTCCAAAAAACAGCCAGCTGCAAATCAGTAACAGTTCAGCCATTCGATATGCACAATTAATTGAAATAGATCCTTCAATAGAAGTTTTCTGCAACAGAGGAACAAGCGGCATAGACGGAAGTACTTCGACTGCTGTTGGAGCAGCCGTTGGAAGCGGTAAACCAAATGTATTTATTACCGGAGATATCAGCTTTTTGTACGACAGCAATGCTTTATGGAACTCTTATATACCAAAGAATTTCAAAATTATATTGATTAATAACGGAGGAGGAGGAATCTTTAGAATTTTGCCCGGGCATCAGGAAAAACCAGTTTTTAATACTTATTTTGAAACTTCGCATCATTTAACAGCAGAGCATTTAGCTAAAATGTACCAATGCAGTTATTTTAAAGCAGATGATTTATCTTCTTTAAATGAAAATTTGGAATTGCTATACAATTCTAATGAAGCACCCGGAATTTTAGAAGTCTTTACGCCAACTTTTGAAAATGATGTTATTCTAAAACAATACTTTAAAGAGCTTGTTTAATAATTTGTAAGTTAAATATTGTTAAAAATTTGTTTCTGCTTCTAATATTATTTAGATTTGGTTTTATATAACCAATAATTAAATTTATTATGAGCAAAAGAGAAGAGTTAATTAAAAAGTATGCGGCAGATCTAAAAGATAAATGCGGAGTTACTCTTAATATGGATTTGCTGACAAAAGTAACAATTGGATGCGGACCGTCAATTTATAATGCCGATGCATCAACAGTAGCAGGAACTCAAGATTCAGAGCTGCATACCGTTAAAAATAATTTTCTTATTAAGAAATTAGGCTTGGCTGACACTCCGGCTTTAGATGAAGCTATTCATTTGGCTTTACAAAAATACGGTACAGCAAATAAACATAAATACAGAGTAGTTATTTACTATTTATTGACCACACATTTTAAAAAAGAAAGTGTTTACAAATAAAAATTAAAGCGTCATTTTTGACGCTTTTTTCTTTTTATAAGATTTAATCTGGAACATTTTCTATTTGCCATTTTCAAACTTCGTACATTTGCACTTTAGAAATTCAGCTGTTAACAGCTTAGAACCTTATTATAATGCTTGAAATAGGAAAATACAACACACTTACTATATTACGTGATACCAAAGTTGGTTTGTTTTTAGGAAAACCTGAAATAGATCCAGAAGGAAATTACGATGTTTTACTTCCAAATAAATACGTTCCAAATGAATTTGAAATAGGCGAAGAACTTGTCGTTTTTGTTTATCTGGATCATGAGCAGCGTCCAGTTGCTACAACACTTGAACCTTACATTTTTCTGAATGAATTTGCACTTTTGAGAGTAAATTATATCAATCAGGTTGGTGCTTTTATGGATTGGGGAATGGAGAAAGATATTCTGGTTCCGTTTAAAGAGCAGGCACGTCCTATGGAAAAAGGAAAACGTTACCTGGTATATTTATATTTAGACGAAAAAACAAACCGTTTAGTTGCTTCAAGCAAAACCAATCAGTTTTTAAATAACGACCATTTAACAGTCGAAAAAGGTGAAGAAGTAGATTTAATTGTATCGCATATTACTGAACTAGGGATAAATGTAATCATTAACGAAAAACACAAAGGACTTTTATACAAAGATGAAGTTTATGATGATTCGATAAGAACCGGTGACAGAATGCGCGGTTATATTAAAAACATTCGTCCTGATAATAAAATAGACGTTGCACTTCAGGTTCAGGGATATCAAAGTATTGAACCAAATGCAGAAAAAATATTAGATGAATTAAGAGCTAACAGAGGATTCTTGCGTTTAAATGACGATTCTCATCCAGAAGACATTAAAACAGTTTTAAAAATGAGTAAAAAGACTTTTAAAAAGGCTATAGGAGCTTTATATAAAGAAAAACTCATTGAAATTAAGGAAGATGGAATTTATCTTGTAAAAGAAAATTAAAAGTCTTTAATTTTAAATTAAATATATTGTATAACAGGAAAGGCCGCTCATTACAAGCAGCCTTTCCCTTTTTATTCTAGTTTTAAAAAAAATTGTAATTAAAAAAAAACAGAAATAAAATAAATTCGAATTCATCTCATAAGTAAAAGCTTTACGAATTTTAGAAATTACTCTGAAATGGTATGTCTTTAAACGATCAAAACGTTTATATCAAAAGCAAAAATTTAATTTCACGGCTAATCCATTTGGTTTAATAAAATAACTTTTAGAAAGTTTTAGTTAGCATTTTTTCCTCTTTTCGTAATCAATCTTATACTAATTACAAAACAATTCTAGCGTTTAACCTTAGGTGCTACTTTCTCCTTTTTGAAGTTTCAACAAACGAATAAATCATTTGCTCATTATTAACAGGTTTACTAATTAAAACCGTAAAAAAATGAGCGACAAATTTTTTAAATTTTCTCAAAAAAATCATTTTTTAGGTTAATAAATCAGTGAAAGAAAATCAATCTTATATCAACAAAACAACTCGTATCTCGTTGATTTCTAGGGTGTAAAATTACTCATTATTTTTCTAAACTAATGTTAAAAAGTGTTATTTTTTAAATGACTGCACCAATTCTTAACATTGAAACCGTTATTAATGCTGACTAAAACGAAAATCAATAGGTTAAAATGTAAAAAATGCTTTATTTTTACACTATAATTTTTTAAAATAAAAACAAATAGAAATGGATTGGATTACTGCCAGAGAATTTGAAGATATAACCTATAAAAAATGTAACGGAGTTGCCAGAATTGCTTTTAACAGACCAAATGTTAGAAATGCTTTTAGACCCAAAACAACTTCAGAATTATACCAGGCTTTTTACGATGCACAAGAAGATACTTCAATTGGAGTAGTTTTATTGTCTGCAGAAGGTCCATCGACAAAAGACGGTGTTTACTCATTTTGCAGCGGAGGCGACCAAAACGCACGCGGTCATCAGGGATATGTAGGCGATGACGGACAGCATCGTTTAAATATTTTGGAAGTACAGCGATTAATACGCTTTATGCCAAAAGTAGTTATTGCTGTTGTTCCGGGCTGGGCAGTTGGCGGCGGACATAGTTTGCATGTAGTTTGCGACATGACTTTGGCAAGTAAAGAACACGCTATTTTTAAGCAGACAGATGCTGATGTTACAAGTTTTGACGGCGGTTACGGATCGGCTTATCTTGCTAAAATGGTAGGACAGAAAAAAGCACGTGAAATCTTCTTTTTAGGCCGTAATTATTCTGCTCAGGAAGCTTTTGAAATGGGAATGGTTAATGCTGTAATTCCGCATGATGAATTAGAAGCAACTGCTTATGAATGGGCACAGGAAATTCTTCAAAAATCACCGACTTCTATAAAAATGCTGAAATTCGCCATGAATTTAACCGACGATGGAATGGTAGGACAGCAAGTTTTTGCCGGCGAAGCGACTCGTTTGGCTTATATGACCGAAGAAGCAAAAGAAGGAAGAAATGCTTTTTTAGAAAAAAGAAAACCAAACTTTGGAGAAAATAAATGGTTACCATAAATAGTTTAAATTTTAGATTGCAGCTTTTAGATTTTTTGAATTTAAAACTGACATCTAAACTTTAGATTAAAAAACAATATCATTATTTAGATTACAGATTTTAGATTTTTAAACTTAAAAGAATCCTACAATCTAAAATCTAAATTCAAAAATCTAAAATTAAAACATGAAACACTGGATTGAAGCCGCAAGACTGCGCACATTGCCATTATCAGTTTCCGGAATTATAGTTGGAAGTATTTATGCACTTTCAAATCCAACAGAAACAATCAATACACCAACTGAAGTTTTCAGCTGGAAAATTTTTGGTTTCGCACTTTTAACAACACTTGGTTTACAGGTTTTATCCAATTTTGCCAATGACTACGGCGATGGTGTAAAAGGTACAGATAATGCTGACCGAGTAGGGCCGCAGCGCGCTATTCAAAGCGGTATTATTACACCGCAGGCTATGAAAAAAGCCATAATACTAACTTCTGTATTGACTTTATTATCAGCAGTTATCCTAATTTATTTTGCCTTTGGAAAAGACAATTTCGGGTATTCGATATTTTTCCTTTTGCTGGGAATTGCTGCTATTGTCTCAGCTATTCGTTACACTGTTGGAAACTCAGCTTACGGATATAAAGGATTTGGAGACTTATTTGTTTTTATTTTCTTTGGCCTTGTTAGTACTTTAGGTGTTAATTTTTTATACGCCAAAGAAGTTGATCCTTTGTTAATTCTTCCGGCAGTTTCAATAGGTTTATTAAGCGTAGGTGTTTTAAACCTAAACAATATGCGCGACGAAGAGTCTGACAGAAAATCAGGTAAAAACACAATTGTAGTGCGAATGGGCGGTGCAAAAGCAAAAAAATACCATTATTTTTTAATTGTTACAGCAATGCTTTTAGTGGTAATTTTTGCCATTTTGAGCGATTACCGTTTCGATCAGTATTTGTTTTTAGTTGCTTATATTCCTTTAACTAAACATTTAATTACAGTTTATAAAAACCAAAATCCTAAGCTTTTAGATCCAGAATTAAAAAAACTGGCGCTAAGTACATTTTTGCTTTCTATACTATTAACTGTCTGCATGATTTCATTAATAGCAGATATTTTTGTTAATCTTTTCTTAGGCGGAAGATAAAAATCAAGTTCAATTTAAAATTAAATAAAATGAAAATAACATTCTACGGACACGCCTCTTTAGCGATTGAAGTTGGAGGGAAACACATTATTGTCGATCCTTTTATTACAGGAAATCCACAGGCGGCAGCCATCGATATAAATACATTAAAAGCTGATTATATTTTATTGACTCATGCACATGGAGATCATGTTTTAGATGTTGAAACAATTGCAAAAAATACAAATGCAGTTATTGTTTCAAATGCTGAAATTACAAGCTATTATGCTAAAAAAGGCTTTAATTCACATCCAATGAATCATGGCGGAAGCTGGAAATTCGATTTTGGAAAAGTAAAATACGTTAATGCAATTCACTCAAGTTCTTTTCCTGACGGAACATACGGAGGAAATCCTGGAGGTTTTGTTATAGAAGGCGAACACAAAAACATTTATATCGCAGGCGATACAGCGCTTACGTATGACATGAAATTGATTCCGCTTAGAACAAAATTAGATTTAGCTATTCTTCCAATTGGAAATAATTTTACAATGGATGTAGAAGATGCTATCATCGCATCAGACTTTGTTGAATGCGATAAAATCTTAGGATATCACTTTGATACTTTTGGCTATATCGAAATCAATCACGAAGAATCAATTAAAAAATTCTTTGATAAAGGAAAAGATTTGATGCTTTTGGCAATTGGTGAATCTATAGAATTATAATAGTATACATATCGCTTTATAAGAAAGATATTCTCATTTTGTCATTGCTTATGAATGGCAGAATGAGAATAAAAATAAATAGCTATCATTCAGGTTATGAATTTCAAAAGAATATTTTTAATCCTATTAATCGCTTCGGCGTACAATTCTTTTGCTCAAAAAGATGGTTATTGGGATAAAGAGCGTGCCACAACAAAAGAAATTTTAGTTTCTGCCGGAGATCGTATTGTTGTAAAAACAGAAGATCTGCCAGTAGGAACAACTGAAATTGTTTACAGAATTACACTTCTGGATAAAAATCAGCAAATGGCCAATAGTCTGGTTTCCCTTCTAAAATCAATTCCCGATCCTTATGGAATTGGACAAGGCTCTGCAGGAGCTGTTTTCTTAATGTCTAATATTTCCGGAGACGATCAATGCACTTATTCGCTTTTTACTTCCAGCGAAAGCACTAAAAAATATATAACCGACGGAAAAGTTGACAATGCCTGTTTTTCACAAAAAGAACCAGTAAGCAAAGACGCAAAACGTATTTCATTAGATAAAAATTCTTGTTTAAAAGAAAATACAAAAGCAATTTGGTTTGGTTTTGAAAGCAAAAACTGGTTTTTAAGCCAAAAAGTCGTTTTAGAAGTTGTGCCGTGGGTTGATGTAAAATTAAACAGAGGCTGGAATCAGGATAACAAAAATGAAATTATCAGTCTTTGCAAAACCTCTACAATGGCGCAGAAAATGGCAAATTCTGATGATTTTAGTGTTTGTATTTTAGAGAAAATCATGAAACAATATCGTTATTCTGAATTTCAAAAACTACTTGCTGTTGAAAAAACAAAAGTCTATAAGGACTTTGGAAATGCGTGTTATAAAGATGCCGACATTTCTAAAAACGTGTATAATGATTTAAGGAATCAGGTTTCAGGTTTAATAAAACAGCAAAAATACAATGAAGCAATTCCAAAATTGAGTACTATTATCAACGACGGAAAAGCAACAGCATTAGATTACAATTCAATTGGTTACTGCTATATTCTAACCAAACAATATGCAAAAGCATTAAAATTTCTGCAAGAAGGTGAAAAGTTAGACGAAACAGAATTACTTATAAAATTGAATTTGGCGCACGTTTATTTGGTGAGTGATAATTACAGCGATGCCAAAGCAATCTATAAAAAATATCAAAATCAAAACGTTACTGACAGCATGAGCTGGAAAGACAAAACAAAATCTGATTTTACTATTTTTGAAAAAGCGGGTTTACCTTCAAAAGACTTCGAAAAAGTTTTAAAACTATACAACTAAGCAGCTAAGAAACTTAGAATCTCAGCATCTAAAAAAAAAATGAAAGCGACTTACCACAAATATATGCTGGAGTTTAAACGTCCGTCTGGCACGTCTCGAGGCATTATGACCGAAAAAGAAACCTGGTTTATTATTCTCGAAGAAAATGGTAAAAAAGGAATAGGCGAGTGTGGTATTCTCCGAAGTTTAAGTGCTGATGACCGTGACGATTATGAAGAAAAACTAAAGTGGACCTGCGAAAATATTCATTTAGGAGAAAAAGCACTTTGGGAATCTTTAATGGAATTTCCATCGATTCAATTTGGAGTCGAAATGGCTTTTTTATCTCTTAAAAGTGAAAATCCATTTTTACTTTTTCCTTCTGATTTCACAAACAATTCAAAATCAATTGTAATAAATGGCTTGGTCTGGATGGGTGAGCCGGCTTTTATGAAAGAACAAATTGAAGAAAAATTAGCCGCAGGTTTTAACTGTATTAAACTTAAAATTGGTGCGATTGATTTTCAAAAAGAATTAGAATTATTAGCTTTCATCCGCAGTCATTTTTCTCCCGAAGAAATCGAAATTCGTGTAGATGCAAATGGAGCTTTTGCTTTTAATGAAGCTTTAGATAAATTAAACCAATTATATAAATTTCAGCTGCATAGTATAGAACAGCCAATTAAAAAAGGAAACATCCAGGCAATGGCTGATTTATGTAAAATTACTCCGTTTCCAATAGCTTTGGATGAAGAATTAATCGGTATATTTTCATTTGAAGACAAAGAAAAATTATTGCAGGAAATCATGCCTCAGTATATTATTTTAAAACCAAGTTTTATTGGTGGTTTTAGAGGAACGCTGGAATGGATTACATTGGCAGAAAAATACAATATTGGCTGGTGGATAACTTCTGCATTAGAGAGCAATATAGGTTTAAATGCTATTGCACAATGGACTTATACTCTAAATTCTAAAATGCCTCAAGGACTGGGAACCGGAGCACTTTATACCAATAATTTTGATTGTCCGCTCGAAGTTTCAAAAGGACAGTTATGGTACAGCGAATCTCAAAAATGGGATTCGGAAATTTTCAAAAAGGTACAGAGTAACAAAGGTGCAGAGTAACAAAGGTACAACCTTTGAACCTTTGCCACTCTGCACCTCTGAACCTTTTTTTTACTCTTTCCCTCCAAGAAGGCTTTCCTGCCAATCTTTTAATTCCTGCCATTTTCCTTCAAAAGCTAACAAAGCTTGTTTTGCCCATGTGCTGGGATTATGAATAGCGTAATTTTCACCTCCTGCATTTAAAATTGACTGCAGTTTTTCTGTTGAAGACTGTGAAAGATCATACCAGGTTTTAATTCCTGATTCATTCAATAAAGCTTCTATTTTTGGCCCTATTCCTTCCACAATTTTCAAATCATCTTGTTTAATTTTTTTACCTAAAATGCCGGCGGCTAAAGAACTATCAAAAACAGCTGTTGGAAGATCAGCCGCAAATGATTTAGGTATTGAAGCAGAAGCCTTAGCGTGTGCCGCAGCTAAATCTGCTTCTAAAGAAGAAATTTTTGCATTCAAATTCTTTGTGTTTGCTTTACAGGCATCTAAATCTGCTTGTAAAGATGCAGTAAGTGATTCATCTCCTTTTGAATTTAATTTTCCAAGCAGGTAACCTAAAATCCCACAGATTAAACCCACTATAATTGGTATTAAGATACATGGTAAATTCATAATAGTATATTTTTAATTATTTGATTGTAATTACAGTTCTTCGATTACTTGCTTTTCCTTCAGCAGTTGTATTATCACCCGCTGGTTCATCAGGACCTTTTGATTCAGTTTCGATTCTCGAAGCTTCAATACCATTTTTAATTAAATAGTTTTTAGTAAAATCAGCTCGTTTTTGTGCCAGAACAATATTTGATTCTCTATTTCCCACATTATCACTGTGTCCGATAATTAAAACAGAAGCATTTTTTACATTTTCTAAATATTTAGAAATATCAGATACTTTCTGTTTTTCATCATTAGTTAAATTAAAACTGGATTTATTAGTATTGAAATGAAGCGTCAGCGGATCAGCGTTGATTTTATCTTTTAAGGCAGACCATTCATCAGTAACCGACGAAGTCGTATCGGCAGTTTCAAATTTGTATTCAACAGGTCCAATTAAGGTATCGGCATTTGTTTCCCAGCTGTTTATGATTTTTCCTTCAGTATCTAATTGTGAAGATGCTAACCCTTTGGAAACAAAGTAATTCTTAACATCATTTGCCCTTGCAAGACCAAGATTTTCAAATTTGGTAGTATTCGTTTCATCAGATGTTGCGTAACCTGTAATTGTTACTTTTTGTTTAGGATTTGAAACTAAAAAAGTTTTAAGATTTTCGATTCCAATTGAAATTGAGTCACTTATTGGCTGAATCAAGGCAGAATTATTTTTTAAGAATTTAAAATTATCATTTGTTTGATATTCAAATCCGGAGCCATTCAGTACAAAAGGGACAAAATTTTCGTTCTTAATTACCGTGGGAGGTGCTTTTTCGGGACCAGCCTTCGGTTCGGTCACAGCGCAATTGCAGCAAAACTTTATGTACAAAAAAGTACCTAAAATTATGGTGAGAGCAATGCCTAATAGGTAAAGTGCTTTTTTAGACATAAGTAAATAAATTAAGATTCAACCAAATTTAGCGAAAATAAAAACATGCAACATATTAATAATCAGGTTAATTGGTTGCATTTTACACTTGTAAAAGTTTAAATTGAAACCAATTAAAAAATTTAGATTTTATTAAACCCAATATTCTGACTGAATTAAATTGAGTAACTTGCAGTAAAATAAATTTAGAATAAAAATGCTCGAAATAGAAAGAAAGTTTCTTGTAAAATCTAATGATTTTAAAGAACAGGCATTTGCAAAAAATAATATTGCACAAGGTTACTTGAGTTCAGTTCCAGAAAGAACCGTTCGTGTTAGAATTAAAGGCGAAAAAGCTTATTTAACGATAAAAGGAATTGGACATCAAGGCGGTATGTCGCGTTTTGAATGGGAAAATCAAATTCCGCTGGATGAAGCTGCCGAGTTATTAAAATTATGCGAAAAAGGCAAAATTGAAAAAACGCGTTATGAAATTAAATCGGGAAGTCATATTTACGAAGTAGATGAATTTTATGGAGAAAATGAAGGTTTAATTATGGCAGAAATTGAACTGCAGTCTGAAACAGAAAATTTCGAAAAACCTGACTGGCTGGGCGAAGAAGTTACAAATGATGAAAGATATTACAATGCTTATTTGAGCAAAAATCCATTTAAAAACTGGAGAAAAGAATAATTTATGACAGATCAATATGATTTAATTATTGTGGGAGGCGGACCAATTGGGCTGGCCTGCGCAATTGAAGCTCAAAAGAAAAACTTACGTTATTTAATTATAGAAAAAGGAGCCATTGTAAATAGTATTTTCAACTATCCGTTATACATGACTTTTTTTTCAACTGCCGAAAGACTTGAAATTGGGGACATTCCATTTAATTGCTTAGCGCCAAAACCAGGACGTCAGGAAGCTTTGGAATATTACCGAAATATTCATCGTTATTTTAATTTCAATATTAATTTATTTGAAAAAGTAACCGAGATAAAAAAAGTCGAAAATTCTCTTTTTGTGGTTTCGACAGATAAAAGTTTGTATCAGTCTAAAAATGTAATCATTGCTACAGGATTTTATGATATTCCAATTTTAATGAATGTAAAAGGGGAGGAATTACCTAAAGTCCGCCATTATTATAAAGAAGCGCATGAATATGCTTTTAGGAATGTTTTGGTTGTTGGCGCCAATAATTCGTCTGTAGATGCGGCTTTGGAATGCTGGAGAAAAGGTGCAAATGTAACGATGGTAATTCGTAAAAACGAAATCAACAGCAGAGTAAAATATTGGGTTAAACCCGATGTAGAAAACCGAATTGCGGAAGGAAGCATAAAAGCTTATTTTGAATCAAACATTACAGAAATCCGTGATAATGAAGTTGAAATTGAAACTCCAAACGGAAAAGTTACAATAGAAAATGATTTTGTTCTGGCTTTAACAGGATACAAACCAGATTTGAACTTTCTTGAAAATATTGGAATTCAGCTTTCTAATGATGAATTGAAAATACCAGTATATAATCCGGAAACAATGGAAACAAATGTAGAAGGATTATTTCTTGCAGGTGTTGTGTGTGGCGGCATGCAGACGCATAAATGGTTTATAGAAAACTCAAGAATCCATGCAAATATGATTATGGATTACATAACTTCAAAATAATAACCGCGAATTTATTGTATGTGTTTATACATTGTCAGTTCGAGCGAAGACGAGAACAAACGAGTATCTCGGCTTCGCTCGATATGACAAAATTTAATAATTAGTGAAAATTAGTGAATTTGCGGCTAAAACTTAAGAACTGCAGGAAAGCATTGAACAGCCAACTTTAGATCTTGCCCAATCTGGTCGTTTGGCAAACCAATTTTCATACTCCGGCTGTTCGTCATACGGTTTTTGCAGTAAACTATAAAGCTCCTTTATCAAAGAATAATCTTCTTTATCAGCGGCATCAATAGCTAATTGCGCCATATAATTTCGAAGTACATATTTCGGATTAATTAAGTTCATTTTTTGTAAACGTTCTTCATCTGATAATACTTCTGCATTTAATCTTTCAAGATATACAGAGAACCATTTCTTCCAGGCATCTAAAATTTCTCCTGAAACTTCTTCAATTTTATAAAACGAAAATTGAACTTTTTCAATAGCTTTTTCAACAGAATCTGCTTTTTTGACAGAACTTAAATTTCTAAAAAAGATAGTCATATCAGTTTCTGTTAATTGCAAAACAGCTTCCAGATTGTCGATTAAATCATTATCAGTTTCAGTTGAAGTAAAGAGTCCTAATTTATTTAGAAACATTTCTTTATAATCTAAAATAAAATCATCCATAAATGATTCTAAGATTTTTTCTAATCCTTCAGTTTCATTAATTAAAGGATAAATAGCATTTGCCAATTGGTATAAATTCCAATGTGCAACTTGCGGCTGATTTCCAAAACGATATCGCTTGTTCTGGCTGTCTGTCGTATTTGGAGTCCAGTTTGGATCGTAATTTTCAAGCCAGCCATAAGGTCCGTAATCTATTGTAATTCCGTGAACGGACATATTATCGGTATTCATAACACCATGAACGAAACCAACTCGCTGCCAATGCAAAATCATTTCACGTGTTGTATCAGCCACTTTTTTAAAGAACTGTAAATACTGCTCTTTGGGTTCGCCTGTAATTTCAGGGAAATAATGTTTGATCGTATATTCTACAAATTGTTTTAAGTTTTTAAGCTCATTTCGGGCAGCCAGCATTTCAAAACTTCCAAAGCGAATAAACGAAGGAGCAACGCGGCAAACAACAGCACCTTTTTCATAAGCAGGATTGCCATTATATAAAATATCACGCAAAACCTGATCTCCGGAAAGTATTAATGAAAGTGATCGGGTAGTGGGAACACCTAGATGATGCATGGCTTCGGCACATAAATATTCTCGTATTGAAGAACGCAAAACAGCTAAACCGTCAGCAGTTCTGGAATAAGGAGTCTTTCCTGCACCTTTTAATTGAAGCGTATAAAACGTATTGTTATTTTCAACCTCAGTCAAATTGATTGCGCGGCCGTCTCCTAACTGTCCGGCCCAATTACCAAACTGATGTCCGGCATAACACATCGCATAAGGCTGCGTTTCAGGAAGAATTTCTTTTCCTGAAAAAACATTCAAAAATTCTTCAGAATGGATTTCTTCTTTTGAAATACCAACTAATGCAGCTGTTTCTTCAGAAGCGTGAATTAGTTTTGGATTTGAAGGTTTTGTTGGATTTACATACGAAAACGCCGTATTCTTAACCTGACGAGTTTCATTTGTTAAGTCAGGATCTGCAGGTAATTCGGCAGTAAATCGATTATTTATTTTTAAATTTTTCATTTGAGTTTTTGTTCAGCCCACAGATCAGACAGGTTAAAAACTGATCAAAAGGATTTATTTAAATCTATAATCTGTCTTTTATTTGCATAAAAAAAAGAAATCCGTTTAATCTGTGTAATCTGTGGTCTATTCTTTTTAGCTGATCAATTTATCAGCATACATTTTTTTAAGTTTCTGAACCTTTGGATCGATTACAAACTGGCAGTAACCAGCTTCCTGATTGTTATTGTAATAGTTTTGATGATAATCTTCGGCTTCATAAAACACTTCAAACGGTTTTAACTGCGTTACAATTTGATCAGCATAAACTGGCTGTACTTCTTCAAATACTTTTTCAGCAATTTCTTTTTGTGCTTCATCATGATATAAAATGATAGAGCGGTATTGCGTTCCGCTGTCGCCTCCCTGACGATTTAAAGTTGTAGGGTCGTGGCTTGTCATAAAAACAGTAAGCAAATCATGATATGAAATTATGTCAGAGTCAAACGTAACCTGAATAACTTCTACATGTCCCGTTCTTCCTGTGCATACCTCACGATACGCCGGATTTTTTATAAAACCGTCTGAATAACCAGACTTTATTGTTTCAATTCCTTTTAAACGCTGGATTACAGCTTCTACACACCAAAAACATCCACCACCAAAAGTGGCTGTTGATAAATTTCCCATAAATGTAATGTTTAAGTTTACATGCCCTATTAATCCGATAGAATATTGTGATAATTTATCTAAAAAACATCCTTTTAACTAAAGATACCAAAAGTTTATTTAATATTTAAAGTTTATAATTGATAAATTCTCAATATTGTAAAAAAGCAATATATTTGCAGTCAAACACAGGCACAACAAATGAATACCAAAAATAGTACCATCAGTCTAGAAACTTATTTTCAGGAATTTAGACATCATATCGTTGGCATAGATCAGGAATTTATGTCACCTTTTGGCAAAAAAAACATTATTTATACTGATTGGACTGCCAGCGGAAGGCTTTACAGACCAATTGAGGAGAAACTTTTGAACCAATTTGGACCATTTGTTGCCAATACGCATACTGAAACTACCGTGTCAGGTACTGCCATGACAAAGGCGTACCATCATGCCAGACATATTATAAAACGTCATACTAATGCAAACGAAGATGATGTTTTGATTACAGATGGAACCGGAATGACGGGAGTTATCAATAAATTTCAGCGTATTCTGGGTTTGAAAATTCCTGAAAACCTTAAAAGTTTCACGACTGTTCCGGCAGATAAAAAACCTATTGTTTTTATTTCGCATATGGAGCATCACTCCAATCAAACGTCTTGGTTAGAGACTATTGCAGATGTTGAAATTATTCCATCTTGCGAAAAAGGTTTGTTTTGTTTAGATAATTTAGAGTTATTGCTGCAAAAGTACAGCGACAGAACTATCAAAATTGCTTCTATAACCTCCTGTTCGAATGTTACGGGAATAAAAACTCCTTTTCATGATGCTGCAAAATTAATGCATCAATATAATGGAGTTTGTTTTGTAGATTTTGCCTGCTCTGGTCCTTATGTTGAAATCGATATGCATCCAAAAGATCCAGAATCTTATTTGGACGCGATTTTCTTTTCACCTCATAAATTTCTAGGTGGGCCTGGAACTTCGGGAGTTTTGATTTTCAACAAAAAATTATACAACAATATGATTCCCGATTGTCCTGGAGGAGGAACGGTAAGCTGGACTAATCCTTGGGGCGAACATAAATATATTGACAATATCGAGGATCGCGAAGATGGCGGAACTCCGGGATTTCTTCAAGTTATTAAAACTGCTTTGGCAATTGAGCTGAAAGAAGAAATGGGAATCGAAAACATCCTGGAGCGTGAGCATGAAATTGTAGATTTTGTTTTCAATGAATTGGAACCTGTTGAGAATATTAAAATTTTGGCAGGACAGCATAAAAATCGTTTGGGCGTAATTTCATTTTTTATTGAAGATCTGCATTTTAACTTAGGCGTGAAATTATTAAATGACCGATTTGGAATCCAGACTCGCGGCGGATGCAGCTGTGCAGGAACTTATGGTCATTATTTATTGCACGTAGATCAGGAGACCTCTAATAAACTGGTTAACGAAATTACGATTGGTGATTTGATCAAAAAACCGGGATGGATTAGAATGTCAATTCATCCAACTACAACCAATGAAGAAATTGCTATTGTATGCGAGAGCATCAAAGATTTAGCTAAAAATCATAAAACCTGGGCTTTAGACTATTCTTACAATAAAAATACAAATGAGTTTGTTCATAAAAATGCAGTTTCGTTTGAAGATGAATTGGTAGAAAGCTGGTTTAAATCTTAACTTTTCAATTTAACTTTAAAGTCCACGAAGTTTAATATAGAAAACCCGACAGGTTTTAAAAACCTGTCGGGTTTGTTGTTTTATGAGAAAGATGTTTTCTGCTTCAAAAAAAACTACATAATCAAACGTACGCCGCCAAGATCTGAAACACGATACGAGAATTTGTTTCCGGGAGAACCTATAAACATAAAGTTTTTAGGAATTTTCCATTTCTGAGATAATTCGTCTATAATTTCAGGACCAAAAACGCCTTCAATTTCAAGGTATTCAATATCTATATTGTCGTAAGCACGATCCAGAACTTCTAAATCTTTTACCAAAGCTTCGTTTGTAAGACCGTCATTTTTTACATAAACAATTTTTAGCTTTTTGGTCGTTTCGTTGCCTTCTACATATTGAAGAACTTTGTTTAAAATGGCAATATTATCACCTTTGGTAAAAAAAACAAATTCCTGAGAATTAATTTCGGCACTTAAATTTTGAAGGTAACGATTGCTGAGAATTACCATTTTGCGAAGCGGCTGATAGAAATATTCTAAAATTTCGATAAGCACTTTTATAAGTAGAACACGATTGAGCATTATTCCGATGAAAATCAGAGCCGGAACCATGTATTGTAAAAAGGTGTAAAAAGCGTTAATGTTTAATTTCATATTTCCGATAAAAGCGGCAATGATAAAAGAAACGGCAGCAAATACAGCCAATCCGTGCGCACGCTCAGGTCTGGGTAATTTTCGTCTTTTAAATTTAAGAAGCAGATTCCCAATTCCGAATAAAGCCATTACGGCTAAAAATGAAAAGGTATAAACTCCGGCCAAAGATTCTAAATGACCGTTTGTTGCAAAAAGCACTGATATACAAAGAATCAAAAAACTGATTACGATTCTATAATGTGATCCTCTTTTGTTTTGTTTTAAGAAAAAGTTAGGCAGGATTCTGTCAAGAGTCATTCGGTTTAATAATCCTGAGACACCCACAAATGAAGTTAAAACGGCACCGCATAACACCAAAACGGCATCTATAGAAATAAGCCATGCAAGCCATGATCCGCCTGTGGTTTCTCCTAAATGTGCTAAAAGTGATTCTTTGTTTTCTCCAACTTGTGCTAGGGGAATTACGCTTATTAACAAAATTGCAATTACGGGATTAAAAAAACTGACAAGCGCCCACATATTGCGCAGTGTTTTTGGAAAAACGCCCTGATGCTGTTCTTCTACAAAATTGGCAGAACTTTCAAAACCAGAAATTCCGAGCATTGCAGCTGAAAAACCTAAAAAAAGAGCAGTTTTCAGACTGCCAAAAGCAATAGGTGTTTCCCAATTAATATGAAAAATGTTTAATCCGTGATTTAAAATAAACCAAATCGAAGCGAGAACAAGCAAACTCAAAGTGGCAATATGGGTTACAAAAATGATAACAGCCACAAAAGCAGATTCACCGATTCCGAGGATTGCGAGAAAAGTAAATAAAACTAAAACAATTACTGTGGCAATGGTAACATTTAATCCTTCAAAAATTCCGTGCAGGTAATGCATTCCTTCCGAAGCCGAAATTACTGCTGTTGCCATATAAGACAAAACGGTTAATGTGGCCGCCAGAGATGCTAAACGTTTTGTAGATGTATTTAATAGAACATTGTAAGCTCCTCCGTTTAACGGAATTGCCCCAACAACTTCACCATAAATTTTTCTGAATAAAAATAAAACAACTGCTACAATTAAAAGTGAAATCCAGGCATATTGTCCTGCATACAAAATCGTTAACGCCGATACGTAAAGACAGGATGAACTAATATCGTTTCCGCAGATTGCCGTTGCCTGCAATTGATTTAACTTTTTGTGTATTATTTCTTTCATGTTTTTTATTATTACAACACGATTAATTCAGCACCAAGTAAATTATAATCTACACGAAGGCAGATATTGAAAGCAGACTAAAAATACTTTTAGTATTTGTATATTGGAATACAGAAATTATTTTGATTCCTGAAATTTCTTTAAAGACAGCAATGCCTGCTGCTGGATTTTTTTATGAAAAAAACCTGTCCAGCCCAGTAAATATCCGGTGGTTCCAAAAGCTTGTTTTGACCATTTCCAAACATCAAAACTGTCTGTATGTTTGATAATTAATCCATCTTGAAAAGTAAATTCGGCAGAAATTCTGTTTACTACAGTTCGGTTGGTTTTACTAAAATTATAAGTAGCCACCCATTTTGCAGATCCTGTAAACTCATCAGCTTTAACATCAAAAAATTCAATTTTAATGTTTCCTTTACTTCTGGATAAAAGCATTTCCCACATTTTAGAAACTTGTTCTCCTTTTAATAAACCAAATGCCGGATCAATAAAATGAACTTTTGGATGATAACATTCAGCCATTGTTTTAAAATCAGAATTGGAAAAAGCAGTATAGAACTTTGTAATTAAAGCTTCGTTGGGAGTCATAAATTTGAAATTAGAATATAAATATAAGCTTTATTTTATAAAATGTTTTGTTTATAAAACACTAATTTCTTTAGCCGTGTCGTAACTCTTTTTAGATGTATCGTAAGCCGTTGAAAAATAATTCTTTTTGTTATGTGCGGTAAAATATCCGGTTTCGTTTCCAAAAGTATTTGCGCCGCCGTTTATAATGAATCGAACAGCATAAATGTCATTTTTTTTCAGTTTAGCAAATTCGGCAGGAGTAAAGTAATAATAAGATGTTGTTTTTCCATCAGATGATTCTTTTACGTTTTTGTCTACACAAGCAATAACATCGGCGTTAGCCAAATCTACATAAAGTCCGCCGGCAATTCTGGCCTTATCATTTGATGTTGCAATGGTTATTTTTAAAATGCCGCCTTTATCTGTTTTTGCAATCTGAATATTGGTTTCGCCTGTAAAAGCATATTTTTCGCAGATAAATGTATAATCCTGTGTTGCCGGAAATGGCTGAGAACCTTTTACGCTCATGGTCTGCTGCGCATTAACATTTACAAAAGCTGCAATAAACAGTAATAAAAGCAGTGGCATTTTTAATTTCATATAGTTGTACTTTATTGTTCGGCTATTTTGGCATCAAATTTTTCATCCCAGTCCATTGATTTTATGGCAGATATTAAATTTTCTTCGTTTACAAAAACGCGAAGTTCCTTGTTAGCTACTTTTTTACTGTATAAAGCGTGATAACGGTAAATAACTTCATTTTTAGTTTTATAAACTCCGTCTAATTTCAAATCAATAAAACTTCCATAATATTGTCTAAATCTTGTACAGGTTTTAGTCAATCTTTCCTCTGTCGTATTTTCTCTAACAGACTGAGTAACTTCGGTTTCATTAAAAGGTTTGAACTTTGATGTGTTACAGGTTTCTAAAACTCTTTTTCCTAGTTCATAAGCTTTTCTCTGCTGTTCAGAACTAATTTCGGCATTAGAAACTTTTTTAATTTTTAAATCTTCAGTATCTCTGCTTACAGTTTTAGATTTACATCCAATTAATAATAATAGCAAACATATAATCAATCCCGCTTTCTTCATAATCATTTAAGTTATTTTTAATAATAAGTTAGGGTCGGGGCAATTTTCTATATAAAAATTCAAATCGTTTGTATTGCAGACTCCGGGATAATCGCCCCATTTGTCTTCCATGTTTTTTATAATCTGAAAGTGAACATGGGGTGCATAATCTCCGTTAACAGTTGAATTTCCTAATGTGGCAATTTGGCTGCCTTTTTTAAAAATTGTCCCAACGGTAAGGTTTTCTATACTTTCTAACGATAAATGTCCGTATAAAGTATAAAATTTTTCATTTTCAGCTTCATGTTCTAATATTATAGTAGGTCCATAATCCCCAAGACCTTCGTTGTTTTGAAAACTGTGTACTTTTCCATCCAGCGGTGCTAAAACAGCAGTTCCGGCTTTTGCCCATAAATCAAGCCCTATATGAATATTTCTTTCGGCAATAGAATCGTTTTTAAAAATGGTACTCCTTTTATATAAGTTACGTCCTTCAATGTAGCCGCCATAAGCAACCTCTGCATTATTATCTGCTAAATATCCAAAAATAAAACGCTCAAAATCTTCAGATGTTTCAGGTTTACTTTCGACTAATTCTGTATTAGTTATAGATAAATCTAAAGGAAGATATTTTGAAAAATCAATAGAGGCATCGATAATTTTAGTAGGTGGTAAGGCTTTTAATATAGATTCAAGAGGTTTCATAAAGATAATATTTAAGACTGCTTTTCGATTATTATTAGTTCATTATGCACTTCTATGCGGGGCAGCATTTTTGAAGTAAACAATTTTGGATTTATTTCAGATATATACTTTCTGTTTCTAACATTATGAGCTTCGTCTAAAATCATTGTATTAAACAAAACGAAGCCGTGATCTTTTAAAAGAAAACAAATTCTCTCGCTGAAAAACTTTTCAAACAAAAAGTTAGGCATATTGGTATCTTCAAAAATATCAATAATTATTAAATCATATTTATCTTTAGTTTTTAAAACAAATTCAAAGGCATCATCAATTACAATTTCGAGCTGTTGTATTTCATTTAAGTTAAAATACTGATTGGCGATCTGAATCATGTCGGAATCAATTTCAACACCCGTAATCTTTCCTTTATATTCGATTTCATCAACCAATGTTTTGATTACGCTGCCGCCGGCAACTCCCAGAACCAATATATGATCCATTTCGAGAACTTTATTGTAACCAATATTTCGAAGTCCGTATCTTAATATGCGCTGCAGACTTCCGTAAGAGTAATTAGTGTTTTCAGAATCTAAAACCAGCTCTCCATTTGCCCAGGTAACTTCGATAACTTTGCTTCGGGCCGATTTTTTTTTGAAGATTTTAATTGGATAAAGATAACTGAATAGTTTTTGAATCATTTTGTAATGCTTTTACTCAAAAATACCATTTTAAATCTTTTATTTTGCAAGAAATATCAATTTTAATGAAGAAAAGACTCTATAAATTCATCTTTTATAAGCTAATGGGCTGGAAAATAGTGGGAATAGAAAATGCCGAAGTGAAAAAATGTATATTAATGGTAATGCCTCATACAAGTAACCATGATTTTTATATTGGTTTATTAACCAGAGGAATTTCCGGCCTGCAGATGAATTGGGTTGGAAAGAAAGAATTATTCAAATTTCCGTTTGGATATTATTTTAGAAATGTTGGCGGTGAACCAATTGACCGCACGGGCGGATTAAATAAAGTAGATTCTATCGCTGCTATTTTTGATCGTAAAGAAGTTTTTCGTTTGGCAGTTGCTCCGGAAGGAACCAGAAAAGGAGTAACCGAAATTAAAACGGGTTTTTATTATATCGCGCTTAAAGCGAATGTGCCAATTGTTCCAGTAGCTTTTGACTGGGGCAAAAAAGAAGTTAATCTTGGAAAGCCATTTTACCCAACAGGGAATTATGAAGCTGATTGGGAAATTTTAAAACAGCATTATAAAGGTGTTTTAGGAAAAATTCCCGGAAACGGAATTCAGATCTAAATTTTGGATATTTTTTATGATTCGTGAGAATCGCTTAAATGAAAAATAATTTTAAAAATTTTCAAATACGCGAAATTTTCGGCTTATGGTACATAAGCCTTAAAAGTTCCGTTTTTGTAGAAAAATACAATTTTCTCAATTTCGTCTTCTTCAAAACTTATATTTGACCTTTTGGGCTCTGCATAATTTTTAACTGGAGTTTTTTCTTCTTCATAATGTAACTGAGAAAACAAATCAATTTCAGAATGATTTTCATTTGATGAAGCAGGGGAGTCTTCACTTTTTAGATCAGATTTAGGTTCAAATTTTAAAGTTTCATTTTCAGATTTAGGAAAATTTCCTTTTCCTAAAAGCATCCAATATAAATCTACTTCTGGAAAAACATCCAGAATTTTCATGACAAAATCAAGACTTGCTTTATTTCTTCCAGACAATAGGTGAGACATACTAGATCGCTGCACGCCAATTTTGTCTGCAAAAGAAGAAGCATTTAGTCCATAATAATCGAGTATTATTTCCAGTCTTTTTACAAAATCATCGATGTTTACCATTGTAAATTATATTTAAAATTTAACCTGTTTACAAATGTAACTAAAAAGATTTGATAATGCAATTTTACAGTTGTAAATACTCTAAATTATACACAAATAAGCCAATAATTACTTTATATAATGATGTATAAATCACTGAAATATAATGTTTTAATTTTTAACACTTAAAGTAATAACAATTGTTAACTGCTTTTTAAAGAAATACTTGAATTTAATCTAAAAACCTGTTTACATTTCTAAATTCAGTTATTTTTTCAATGTTTACAATTGTAAAAATAAAGATGTTTACTTTTGTAAACTAATCAAAACACAATGAATTTAGAAGAATTATTTAACCAATACAAAGAACAATCAATTGAAGGACGTTATCTAACTTTAGATCATATCAAACCTTTATTAGATAAATTAAATACTAATAATGAAGTAAAAGTTATTGGCAAATCTGTTTTAGGAGAACCTATATATAGTTACCAATTTGGGACAGGAAAAACACGTATATATTTATGGTCTCAAATGCACGGTAACGAAAGCACTACAACAAAAGCGCTTTTTGACTTTATTAATGTATTAAACAGCAAATCTGATTTTGCAGTAAAAATGCTTACTACATTTACATTTTATGCCATTCCTATTTTAAATCCTGACGGCGCCAGGCTTTATACTCGCGAGAACGCAAATAAAATTGACTTAAACCGCGATTCTCAAAACCTTACACAGCCGGAAAGTAATGTTCTAAGAGAGGTTTTCGAAGCTTTTAAGCCTGATTTCTGCTTTAATCTTCACGATCAGCGTACAATTTTTGGTGCAGGCGACACAGGAAAGCCTGCAACGGTTTCTTTTTTGGCTCCGTCTTATAATGAGGAAAGGGAAATAAATGAAAACCGCCAAAAAGCTATCAATTTAATTGCCGGAATTAACGATGAATTGCAGAAATATATTCCCGGACAAGTGGGCAGATTTGACGATTCGTTCAATATAAACTGTATAGGAGACACTTTTCAGTTTTTAGGTGTTCCTACTATATTATTTGAAGCAGGCCATTATCCTAACGACTACGATAGGGAAATTACCAGAAAATACATATTTTTCTCACTAATTTCGAGCTTTAAGCTTATAAGCGAAAACGATTTAGTTGTCAATAGAAATTCCGATTATTTGAATATTTCACAAAATAAAGTGGTTTTTTATGATTTTATGTATAAAAATATCAAAATAAATTATGATGGTATCGAAATTATTACGAATTTTGTCGCACAATACAAAGAAGAATTGATTGAAAATAAGATTCATTTTAATGCTTACATAGTCGAGGCAGGCGAATTGGAAAATTATTTTGGTCATTACGAATACGATGGAAGAGGAGCTGTTTATTCTGATGATTATTCTAATATTCCGAAAATGAACCAAAAAGCAGATTTTTATTTAAATAAAAACATTAAATTTGTTAACGGGTTGATAAAAAGTTAATTTTTATGTGAATTTGTTATTTTTTATATATATTTTTATACTTTGTAATAGCAATTAGTAATATTAATTAAAGAATTATGAGTAAATTTCGTTTAGATGAAGTAGATCACCAGATTTTAGATATGTTAATAGACAACACGAGAGTACCGTTTACTGACATTGCAAAAAAACTATTGATTTCTGCTGGTACAGTACACGTTAGAGTAAAAAAGATGGAGGATGCCGGTATCATCATGGGGTCTTCATTAGCCTTAGATTACGATAAATTAGGTTATTCATTTATTGCTTATGTTGGGGTTTTCCTTAACAATACATCACAAACTAAATTTGTACTAGAGCGTATCAATCAAATTCCGTTCGTAACAGTAGCTTCTGTAACGACAGGAAAATTCAATATCTTTTGTAAAATCAGAGCAAAAGATACTAAACACGCAAAAGAAGTTATTTTCATGATTGATGATATCGATGGTGTTTACAGAACTGAAACTATGATTTCATTAGAGGAAAGTATTAACGATAAGAAGCGTTTGATGCATACTATTTTTAAAAATATGTAAAAATTCCTCTTGAATGCTATATTATAAAATATACCTCAAGTTTTTCTTGGGGTTTTTTTATGACTAATTAACCAACCAACTATAACACAATTATGTACACGTTGCCAAAAATAGAACGTTTTAACAAAGACGTTCTTTCTAAATATCACATTTACAATAGTGTTTTCATAACATTACCATTTGATTCTATAGATAACACAGGAGTTTTACTTCCTTTATTTACAGAAACCTGCGAAACGGGATTTAAAAAACAGGAAACACCAAAAGAAATTTTTGATTTCTTTTCAAATAAGTTCCTAAACAATGCTTCAGAAACTGAGAAAATCGATCTTATGTTTCGATTTATTCAATATATTGAGCGTCAGATTGTATTATTTGATGCTATTGAAGATGCAGCTTTTCCTGAAGTTAATAATATGGAAGGGCGCGGCTCTTTGCGAGATATTAAAGAAAAATCAGACGCTAAGGAAAAAGACGATGAACTGGTAGATTTCTTAGAAAGCTTTAATGTCCGCACAGTTTTAACAGCACACCCAACACAATTTTATCCTGGACCGGTACTTGGAATTATAAATGATTTGACAGAAGCAATTCGTCAGAACGATTTATTGCAAATTAAACAATTGCTTGCGCAGCTGGGAAAAACACCTTTTATTCAGCACGAAAAACCAAATCCTTACGACGAAGCGGTAAGTTTAATTTGGTACCTTGAAAATGTATTCTATGCTACTGCCGGAGAAATTGTACATTATCTTCAAAAAAATCTTCACGACGGAAACCCAATCAAGAATCAATTGATAAAACTTGGATTCTGGCCTGGAGGTGACCGCGACGGAAATCCATTTGTTACAACAGAAATTACTCTTAAAGTTGCAGATCGTTTAAGAACTTCAATTTTAAAGTGCTATTATGTTGAAATGAGAAACTTAAAAAGAAAGCTAACTTTCTCAGGTGTAGATACTTTGGTATCTGATCTTGAACATAAGCTTTACCGTTCTGTTTTTTATTCTAAAGGTGAAATTTTCATCACTTTAGATGAATTATTAACGCAGTTGAATACTATTCGTACTATAATTATTGAAAAACATCAATCATTATATCTAGATGAATTAGAAGCACTTTTAGTAAAAATTAATCTATTCGGATTCCATTTTGCTACTTTAGATATTCGTCAGAACAGCAAAATTCATAATGCCGTATTTAAAGATGTTGTGAATTATTATTTGAATTCTGGTTCAGATATTTTTCCTAAGAATTATTATGATTTAACAGAAGATCAAAAAATCGATGTTTTATCAAAAGTACAAGGGAATTTAAATCCTGCCGATTTTGAAAACGAAATTACAAGATCGACTTTAGAATCTGTTCAGGCTATCAAAACGATTCAGGCAAACAATGGTGAAGAAGGCGCTAATCGTTACATTATCAGCAACAATGAAAGTGCTCTGAATGTAATGGAGACTTTTGCAATGATCCGCTTAAACAATTGGGAAAACCCAACTGTTGATATTATCCCGCTTTTTGAATCTGTTGATGACTTACAGAATGCGCACCAAATTATGGAGCAGCTGTATACTAATCCGGAATATTCTAAACATTTAAAATCAAGAGGAAATGAGCAGACAATTATGCTTGGTTTCTCTGATGGAACAAAAGACGGCGGTTATTTAATGGCTAACTGGAGTATTTATCAGGCTAAAATTTCTTTGACTGAAATTTCAAGAAAATACGGAATTAAAGCTATTTTCTTTGACGGACGCGGCGGACCTCCTGCACGAGGCGGTGGAAAAACACATAAATTCTACGCTTCATTAGGACCAAAAATTGAAAATAAAGAAATCCAGATAACAGTTCAGGGACAAACTATTAGTTCTAATTTTGGAACTTTAGATTCTTGCCGTTTTAATATCGAAAACTTATTAAGTGCCGGTGTTACGAATCAGGTATTTGGTAAAGAAAAGAATGAATTATCTGCTCAAGAAACTCAAATCCTGACACAATTAGCTGATTTAGGATATGAGAAGTATTTGAGCTTTAAGAATCACCCAAAATTTATTCCTTATTTGGAAAAAATGAGTACGTTGAAATATTATTCTAAAACAAACATTGGAAGCCGTCCATCAAAAAGAAGTAAATCTGAATCATTAGATTTTGCTGATTTAAGAGCAATTCCGTTTGTGGGTTCTTGGAGTCAGTTAAAACAAAATGTACCAGGATTTTTTGGAGTAGGAACAGCTTTAAAACATTTTGAAGAATCTGGCCAGTGGGACAAAGTAAGTGATTTGTACCACAATTCATTGTTCTTTAAAACCCTGCTTGAAAACAGTATGATGTCATTGGCTAAATCATTTTTACCATTAACAGCTTACATGAGAAAAGATCCTGAGTTTGGTGAATTCTGGCAGATTATCCATGATGAATTCTCTGAAACAAAACGTCTTTTATTGAAAATTGCAGGTCATAAAACCTTAATGGAAAATTATCCTGATGGTATAGCTTCAATTCAAATAAGAGAGCGTATTGTACTGCCATTGTTGACGATACAACAATATGCATTGTCAAAAATAAATGAATTAAACAAAGAGAGTTCTCCAAATGAAGAGCTTATTAAAGTGTACGAGAAAATTGTAACGAGATCTCTTTTTGGAAATACAAATGCAAGTAGAAATTCAGCTTAAATAATAAACAGAAATGAAAACCGTAGAATTATTAGATAATGAATACTCTGGTCATTTTGGCACTTATATCAAAGAAGCCGGCGATGGAATTTTAATTGAAGAATTAGAAATTTCGCTTCATGAGTTTATCAGATTTGTTCAGGATATTCCAATGGATAAATTTGATTATCGTTATGCAGAAGGCAAGTGGACGATTAAAGATATCATTCAGCATGTTATTGATACAGAACGTATTTTTGCATATCGCGCTTTAAGATTTTCAAGAAATGATAAAACGCCTCTGCCAAGTTTTGAGGAAAGTGAATATGCTGACAACACTGATTCTAACAAAAGAAGTATTCAGGATTTATTAACTGAATTTTCTGCCGTAAGACATTCAAATTTATTGTTTTACAAAAGTTTATCTGATGAACAGCTTAAACGAATTGGAACTGCTTCAGGCAACCCAATTTCAGTAAGAGCTTTAGGTTTTGTAATAATCGGCCATGCAAAACATCATCAAAAAGTTTTTAGAGAAAGATATTTGTAAAGCTTGGAGTTAAAACATAAAGTAAACCCGACAGGTTTTAAAACCTGTCGGGTTTGTTATTTAGAAAAGTATGTAATTCAAATTAATTCTGTTTTTTCTCAATAAACGCTAAACCAAAACGGATTTTATCATAAGACATTTTTTCTTCAAAATAATCAAAGTAAGGTTTTAACGCGCTTGGTTTTTCTAATTCAATCTGTGCTTTTTCAATTGCAGCAATTTCTTCATTAGAAACAAACTGGCTTAAATCTAAATCATGACCGTCTGTATATAATTTGGCTAAATGAGAAACAATCGTTGTTTCTCCTAAATTTCGCTGCCCGGCGATTTCTTCAATAGAAAGTCCGTTTTTGAATAATTCTAATGTTTTAGCGTAGGTGCTGTCTTTTTTTTCTTTTTTAACAACCGATTTGTTTCTTTGAAACTCAATGATTGCATTGATAAATTCTGCACCGTATTTTTCAAGTTTTGCTTTTCCAACACCTTCAACAGCCAGAAACTCTTCATCGCTCATTGGTCTTAAGATTTCCATTTGTCTTAAAGATGCATCGCTGAAAATTACATATGCCGGAACTTCTTCTTCTTTAGCAATTTCATAACGTAATTTTCTAAGGGTTTCAAAAAGAGAATTTTTAACAGCCTTTGCTTTCTCTTGTTTTATTTCATTTTTATCAATTACTTTCTTGACAACTGTTGTAAGCTTTACTTTTTCACCTTCAAATAAAACTTTTTTAGCAAAAGGCGTCAATAAAATTTTATTATGCTGGTGGAAGGCAATTTCGCAATATCCTAAATTAATAAGCTGAATTAAATATTGATTCCAGTCGTACCACGAAATATCAGCGCCAATTCCGTACGTTTTTAGCTCCTGATAATTTTTTTCGTAGATATACGCGTTTCTCGAGCCTCTTAAAAAATCAACAATTACAGCCAAAGGCTCAGACTCCTGTAATCTTGTAATTGCAGAAAGCGCTTTTTGTGCGAGAATCGTCCCATCGAAAAAAGTTGGCGGATTTTTGCAAATATCACAATTACCGCAATTCTCTGTCACCAATTCACCGAAATAAGAAAGCAGAATCTTTCGCCTGCAGCTTACAGCATCGGCATATTGTTTCATTCGGTCTAATTTGGCAAGCTGCACATCTGCATTCAATCCATCCGAAGCAAATTTTTGAAGCTGAATTACATCTGCATAACTTTCAAATAAAACCGTTTCAGCAGGAAGGCCGTCACGACCCGCACGGCCAATTTCCTGATAATAACCTTCTATGTTTTTAGGAAGATTGTAATGAATTACCCATCGTACATTTGATTTATCAATTCCCATCCCAAATGCAATCGTGGCACATACAACCTGACAATCGTCGTTTATAAATTCATCTTGTGTTTTGGCACGGGTTGTATTGTCTAGACCTGCGTGATAGGCTTTTGCTGCAATTCCGTTTTTTGCTAATTTTTCAGCAAGTTCTTCGGTTGTTTTTCGGCTTAAACAATAGATTATTCCGGATTCATTTGGCTTATTTTCTACAAAGTCAATAATTTGTTTTACCCGGTCTAATGCAGGGCGTACTTCAAGGCTTAAATTTTTTCGGTCAAAAGAAGCTACAAAAGTTTTTGGATTTTTTAAATTGAGCTGTTTTGTAATATCAACACGTGTCGCTTTGTCGGCAGTTGCTGTTAAAGCCAAAACAGGAGTAGAAGGGAAGCGGTTTTTTAAATAACCCAAATTGGTATAAGCCGGCCTGAAATCGTGTCCCCAGGATGAAATACAATGTGCTTCGTCGATTGCGATTAAACTAATAGTTAATTCGCTAAAAATGGTGTCTAAATACGATAAACTTTCAGGCGCAATGTAAACAAGTTTAAAAGTATTCGTTTTTAAATTTTCTATATAATACTGCTGTTCTTCTGAAGATTGGCTGCTGTTGATGTAACAAGCTGAAATACCATTTGATTTTAAACTGTCAACCTGATCTTTCATTAAAGCGATCAGAGGTGAAATTACAATCGTTATTCCTGGCAGTACAAGCGCAGGTAATTGAAAGCATATCGATTTTCCTCCTCCGGTTGGCATAATAGCCAGAGCGTCATTACCAGACAAGACTGTAGTAATGATAGTTTCCTGATTGGGTCTGAATTTTTCAAATCCAAAATTTTCCTTTAGTTTGGCGTGTAGTAGTTCTGAATTCATGCGGCGAATATTTATATCTGGAACTAAATCCAAAATATAAATATAGTATTTTTCTTATAATTAAATAAAATTTTATTTACCAATCTAATTTCATAAAAAAAGGAACCCTAAATGAGTTCCTTAGTTTATTTTAAAACGAATAATTAATCTTCGTCATCTTCATCATCTTCATCGTCAGCGATATCATCTCTATCTCTGTCATCATCGTCATCATCGCCGCCGTCAGTATCTGGTTTATCCTGAGTGTCATCATCGTCATCGTCATCAGCTTCATCATCAAGATCAATACCTTTTACTGGTTCGATTGTGTCAACATCAAGATCGATATCGTCATCTTCATCATAATTTTCGATTCTGTCAGCCAGTTTAGTACTGATTTTTACTAAATAAATAGTGTCTTCAGTACGAACTTCAACAGCTTCTACTAATTCGTTTTTAGCGTTTCTAAAACGGATAACATCCGAATCATCATAACCATCAGGAAATTTTTCAACCAAAAGGTTTAAAATTTCATTTGTCAGTTTGGCGTAGTCTACTATAACTCTTTTCATAAAAATATCCTATAAATCTAATAAATATGCAAAAATTAATGGTGCAACGATTGTAGCATCCGACTCAATAATAAATTTAGGGGTTTTAATGTCTAATTTACCCCATGTGATTTTTTCATTTGGAACAGCTCCAGAATATGAACCATAACTAGTGGTTGAATCTGAAATCTGGCAGAAATAGCTCCAGAAAGGAACGTCATGCATTTCCATATCCTGATATAACATTGGTACAACGCAAATTGGGAAATCTCCAGCAATACCACCTCCAATTTGGAAGAATCCAATTCCGTTAGCACTGTTTTTAGAGTACCAGTCAGCAAGGAAAGTCATGTATTCGATACCTGATTTCATTGTTGATGCTTTTAAGTCACCTTTAATCACATAAGAAGCAAAGATGTTTCCCATTGTACTGTCTTCCCATCCAGGAACAATAATTGGTAAGTTTTTTTCAGCTGCAGCATACATCCAGCTGTCTTTTAAATCAATTTCGTAGTATTCTTCAAGAACTCCTGATAATAACATTTTGTACATGAATTCATGCGGGAAATAACGTTCTCCCTTATCATCAGCATCTTTCCAGATTTTATAGATATGTTTTTGTAAACGTCTAAAAGCCTCATGCTCAGGAATACAAGTATCAGTAACACGATTTAATCCTCTTTCCAGTAAAGCCCATTCGTCTTCTGGGGTCAAATCACGGTAATTAGGAACTCTTTCGTAGTGAGAATGAGCTACTAAATTCATGATGTCTTCTTCTAGATTGGCTCCAGTACATGAAATAATTTGTACTTTATCTTGTCTAATTATTTCAGCGAAAATTTTACCTATTTCGGCTGTACTCATAGCTCCAGCCATACTTACCAACATTTTTGAGCCATTAGCCAGTTGTTGTTCGTATTCTTTGGCTGCATCCACAAGTGAAGCAGAGTTAAAGTGTAAATAATGTTTTTCAATAAACTGACTGATTGGTCCTTTCATTTTGTTTTTGTTTTTTTTGTTTTTTTTGAATTAAAAGTTTTTAACCTTTTTACTGTATATGCAAATTAAGAATTTTATAGAAAATAACTTTTTAATTTGCAGATTTTTTTTACAATTTTTTCTTGTAGCCTAAAATCTTTAAAACATCATCAGAAGTCTGCTGCTCAGAGAAAACCTCTGTTGCAAGAATTCCGTTTTCGTCACGATCAATTAAAATATGTTTTGGCTGCGGAATCAAACAGTGGTGTAAACCTCCGTATCCTCCAATAGTTTCCTGATAGGCTCCTGTATTAAAGAAACCAATGTATAATGGCTTTTCTTTATTGTATTTAGGCAGGTAAATTGCGTTCATGTTTTGTTCTGAATTGTAATAATCATCACTATCACAAGTTAAACCTCCTAACAAAACCCGCTCGTAAGTATCATTCCAGCGGTTTATAGCCAGCATGATAAAACGTTTATTGATTGCCCAGGTATCAGGCAGAGTAGTGATGAAAGATGAATCGATCATATTCCATTTTTCTCTGTCATTTTGCTGCTTTTGATACAAAATCTGATAAATTGCACCACCGCTTTCTCCTACAGTAAATGAACCAAATTCTGTAAATATATTTGGCACATCAACTTCTGCTTCTTCGCAGGCAATTTTAATTTGATTGATAATTTCATCAATCATATATTGGTAATCATATTCAAATGCAAGCGAGTTTTTAATTGGGAAACCGCCTCCAATGTTCAAACCATCAAGAGTAGGGCATTCCTTTTTAAGCGCAATGTATACTTTAATACATTTTACAAGCTCGTTCCAGTAATATGAAGTATCGTTGATTCCGGTATTAATGAAAAAGTGAAGCATTTTAAGCTCTAATTTGTCATTTTCCTGAATTTGTTTTTTATAAAAAGAAACAATGTTTTTATATCCAATTCCTAATCTTGATGTATAAAACTCAAATTTAGGTTCTTCTTCGGCTGCAATACGAATTCCAATTTTGAATTTACCTTTAATTTCTCCCTGAAGTAAATCCAGCTCTTCGTAGTTATCAATAATAGGAATAGTATTTTTATGTCCGTTATTGATTAATCTAGCAATATTTGAAATGTATTCGTCTCTTTTAAAACCGTTACAAATTACATAAGTACTTTTGTTGATTTTACCATTTTCTAATAAATTCTCAACAATATTAACGTCAAATGCTGATGAAGTTTCAATATGAATGTTATTCTTGAAAGCTTCATTCATAATATATTCAAAATGAGAGCTTTTTGTACAATAGCAATAGTAATACTTTGCTTCGTATTTATTTTTTTCCATTGCTTTTCTGAACCAAGATTTTGCCTTGTTGATATTTTCAGAAATTTGCGGCAGGTAAGTAAACTTTAAAGGTGTTCCATATTGTTCTACCAATTTCATCAAATCGATGTTGTGAAACAATAAGTTGTCTTTATTTAGTTTAAACTCTTCTTGCGGGAAATAATATGTTTGGTTTATTAGATCAGAATATTTTGTATTCATTTAGTTTTCAATATTTTAATTTGTTATTTAAATTTAGTAAAAAATCTCGGCTAAATCTTAAATTCAAACTCTAATATTGGCAAATACAATTTGCAGTTTTTCGTGTTCTGCTTTTGAGCATAAGAAAACATCAAAACAAAACGGGCTTTTGCTATTGTAAAAACGGTTCAACATCCTTAGTAAAGAACTATTGAGACGGTTTCTGTAAGAGCTGAATTGTCTTTGTTTATTGTTTGTTTTCATCGAGGCAAATGTAAAAAATAAAATATACCAAAAGCAACGGTTTTGATTAAAAAAAAATTAAGATTTATAATCTTGAAACGCTTCCAGAATTAATTTATTTTCAACCGATTGGTTAATTTTTATTTTTCCGATTCCTTCAATTAATGCAAATTGAATTAAGCCGTATTCATTTTTTTTATCATGAACCAGTAATTCTAGAATAGGATCGATGTCATTTTCTTCAAAAATTACCTGATCATAAATAGACTGAATTGCTGTTTTAATTTCGATATATTCTTCTTTTGAAATTAAATTTTTATGGAGCGAAATGTAACTTTCAAGAATCATTCCAACAGCAATTGCTTCACCGTGAAGTAAAGTTGTTTTGTCTTCGCTTTCTAAAAAGTAACTTTCAATGGCATGTCCTAATGTATGACCAAAATTTAATGCTTTACGAATATTTTTTTCTGTTGGATCCTGAATTACGATTTCGTTTTTAATTTCAACAGAGCGATAAATTAACTCGTCTAATCCGTCATAATCAATAGATGATATATCGAGGAATTCTCTCCAGTATGGAGCATCGTAAATCAAGCCATGTTTAAGCATTTCAGCAAGTCCAGAACGCATTTCGCTTTGTGGTAAAGTTTCAAGGTATTGAGTGTCAATTAAAACCATTTGAGGTACATTGATTACACCAATCTGATTTTTGAGGTTTCCTAAATCGACTCCGGTTTTTCCTCCAACAGAAGCATCAACCATAGACAATAATGTTGTTGGAATATTTATAAAATCAACACCTCTTTTAAATGTAGAAGCAACAAAGCCTCCTAAATCTGTAACAACTCCGCCGCCCAGATTAATAATAAGAGATTTTCTATCAGCACCAAGCTCAGTTAAAACATGCCATATTTGAATACAGGTTTCAATATTTTTATTGGCTTCTCCTGCTTCAAATTCGATAATTTCGATATTTAAATCAGTTTCAATTATAGGAAGAAGCTTAGGAAGGCAATACTCATTTGTTTCAGTATCAACAATGATAAAAATGTTTGAGTATTTATTTTCTTTTAAATGTTTATTTAAGGCTTCGTAAGCATTTTGGTTAAAATGCACGAGATAATTATTTGCTTGTATAGACTGCATAATTTCTTTGGTTAATTGAAAGCGCAAAAATAAAGCATTTTAAGCTAAATAATATTCAAACTTTAAGCCTTATTTGTTTTAAAACGAATGATTCTGAGTAATATTCATTTCTCTTTGAAAAAAGAAGCAGATATTATTTACAACTTTGCAAAATTGATTGATTTACCTGAGAATATTTTTTGTTCTTGGCGATATTAAAATATTTGCAGGCATTTGCTTTATCCTGTTCTCTCAAGTAACATATTCCAATAAAAAATTCTGTTTTTCCATCGTATAGTTCGGGATATTTTAAAGCATTCAATAGGTAACTTATTGCTTTTTTATCCTGTCCGGCTTTATAATAATAAAACCCTATATTTTGTAATGGATATGGACTATTCGGATCTGTTTTTAAAGCTTTTTCATAGTATTCCAGTGCTTTATCTAATTTTGATTGAGATTCAAAACTTTGACCTTTTACAAGATAATCCGTTACAAGTAAATCTTTTTTCTTTTTTAATAATGTACTGTCTGCAGGAGATTTGATTAAGCTTTTGTTTATAAAATTCAGTTGTGATTTATAGTTATAACCTGCCGTTTGTAGATTTGACAAGGTTAGATTCAATTCTTCCGGATGGTTTCTATATTTACTAAATAGTGCATGTTCTTTTAAAATTTCTGTAGTGTCTTTCATTTTTGCCGCCATGGCTGCTGATATGGAGTAAATACCGTAATTTACAGGGTATCTGTAAAATGCTTTTTTTACATATATATAAGCGCTGTCAATATTTCCTTTTTCATTAGAAATAACGTGTTTGTAAAAATCGATTCTGCCTAAATATGGGTTGATTTTTGAGGCTCTCGAAAAACATTTTAAGGCCATGCTGTAATTCTTTTCCCGGATATAGTAAATCCCCGCATATTCATAAAATGACTCTGAAGTATTAAAAACATTAGGATATACCGGCATTCTTCTCAGTACTTCGTCACCGTTAAGAGCTCCTTTAGTATTTACGTTTATATTATCTGTTACAATTAAATATTCCAGATTTGATGCTCTATATATTAAAAACGCAGAATAACTGGTAATTAAAGAAACCACAATTAAAGTCAGAGCTATAATCTTAATAGTTTTATTTGAAGTTTGCTGTAAATTTTTGTCTTTAAAATTATTTAGAACAGTAAAGGCCAGAATTAAACTAAAGAAAATAGACATTGTTGGTCTGTACATAGGAAAGTTAAAAAGGGAATCAACTCCATAAACAATAACCAGCATTAAGGTCAAAAGCGCTGTTAATCTTGTATGTGAATCATTTGATTTTAGAACATTTTTTAAATTGATACTGAAAATCAGTATAAAAATGGATAAATAAATCAAGCCATTTATAATTCCTGTTTCTGCAGAAATTTCAATAAAATCATTATGTGCATGAAGGGAAACAATTAAATCGTAAGAAGTAGTTTTTTCATACGGAATAGATTCTATTTGATAATTACCTAACCCAATGCCAAGTATTGGATTTTTTTTAATCATTTGAAAAGCATTTCCCCAAAATGTAAGCCTTGCTTTTGACGAATTATCCTCAGCGTTAATTCTTTGAATTCTGTTTTCTAATGCAACATATCGATTGTTGTCTTTAGATTTTTCAAAAATTGAGTTTGTATACAAAACAGCACATAAAACAGGAACAATCAAGTATATAATTTTTATAAAACCTGGTTTACTGAAAGTGTTTTCTTTAAGCAGATAAACGATATAAATAAAAAAGATTAAAAACAGGTTAATTAATGGAGTTCTTGCTCCTGTTAAAAAAATAACTGATACCGCACAGAACAGGGTAACTGTAAAAAATATTTTCTTATAACTATTAAAATGTGTAATCCCCAGTAATAGAAATGGAATTTTAATAGTAAGACTGGCAGCAAGTATATTTATATTTCCCGTATTTCCTTTCATGCCCCAAAGAAGATCGATAATTGAAGTGTTTTTAGGAATGATGAGAAAATTTTGTAATTGCTGCAGCGATTGAAAAAAGGCGCTGATACCAATTATCAATACTATTTTATACACCAGGTCTAATTGTCTTTGAGCAGAATAGTGAGATTTATAAAAAGACAAAATACAATTGCTATTTCGGTGAATTTTGTAAAAACTAAAGAAGAATTTGTGGCTGAAAACAATGAAATTCCGCATAAAAAAATAAAAGCCAGATATAATCTAAAAATATAACTGCGTTTTAATAATGAAAAAACAGTATTAGAAAGTACATTGGTGTTAAAGTAAAAATAAATACCAAGGATTAGATTAATAACCGATAAGTAGAGAAATTGCGGATTGATAATTTCCAGACTTTTGAAATATGGAAGAAAATCGATTATAAGTAATGATACAATAAATGAAAGAGTTACAAAATTTGAGATTTTTTTCTTCTCCTTCGTTTCATTAATTATGCGGTCAATTTTTGCGGTACTCATAGCAATATTATATTTTTTGCAAATATATAAAATAAAGTAAATTCCTACTTTATCATAAAGGCGTAATTATCTTCAATAAGCTTTATAAAAAGTATTAATACTAAATTTCTTTAACATTGATAATTTGTAAAAATTTCACACGATTTCGTAAAGAATATTCAAAACACTCTATATCTTTGCACAAAAACTAAATTTAATGGAAAAAATATTCGATAACACTCAAGTTGCTTTTTCACTTAAAAGTGACACAGAACTTGACAGGGCTTATTTTCTTTTTAAAATGATTGACAGTGAACCATTAGTAAGAATTGGAACAGCTGTTACCAATTTTGCTATTAAAGCACATCTTCCGGTTGAAGGGTTAATTCGTGCTACTGTTTTTGATCATTTTTGCGGCGGTGTAAACGAAAATGACTGTTTAACTGTAGTTGATAAAATGTTTACAAAAGGCGTTTCATCTGTACTGGATTATTCAGTTGAAGGTAAAGAAGAAGAGGAACAGTTTGATGCTGCTTTAGAAATGACCTTAAAAACTATTGAATTTGCAAAAGAACGTTTAGCGATTCCGTTTGCAGTATTTAAACCTACAGGTTTAGGACGTTTTGAATTGTATGAGAAATTAGGTGAGAAACAAACTTTAAGTCCTGCTGAACAAGAAGAATGGAATAGAGTAGTGGCGCGTTTTGATCAGGTTTGCAGTGAAGCTCATAAAAAAGATGTGGCTTTATTAATTGATGGTGAAGAAAGCTGGATGCAGGATGCTGCTGATGAATTGGTTACGGATATGATGCGTAAGTACAATAAAGAAAAAGCGATTATTTTCAACACACTTCAAATGTACCGTTGGGATCGTTTGGATTATTTAAAAGGACTGCACGAAATCGCTAAAAAAGAAGGTTTCTTTATTGGAATGAAATTAGTTCGCGGTGCTTATATGGAAAAAGAGAACAAGCGTGCAGAAGAAAAAGGGTATGTTTCGCCAATTTGTGTATCAAAAGAAGCTACAGACATAAACTATGATGCTGCTGTTAATTATATGTTAGATCATATCGAAACTATGTCAATTTTTGCAGGAACTCACAACGAATTGAGTTCTTACAAACTTATGGAAAGCATGGCTCAAAAAGGCATTGCTAAAAATGACAATAGAATATGGTTTGGACAATTATACGGAATGAGCGATAACATCAGCTACAATCTAGCTGAAAACGGTTATAACGTAGCAAAATATCTTCCGTTTGGACCTGTTAAAGATGTTATGCCGTACTTGATTCGCCGTGCTGAAGAAAATACTTCGGTAGCTGGGCAGACAAGCCGTGAATTATCAATGATTAAAGCAGAACGTAAACGCAGAAAAGGGAAATAATTAGTTTTCAGTTTTCTGTCTCAGTTTACAGATTATATAAAAAAAGCTCCAATATTTATTGGAGCTTTTTTTATTCATTTATTTGAGTATTAAACCCGACAAGTTTTTAAAACCTGTCGGGTTTGTTGTATTATTTGAATTTGGAATTTATCTAAGAATTACTAAACTGTAAATTACTTAAGTTTTTATAAATTCCGTTTTCCAGATTTATTAATTCCTGATGTGTTCCTTCTTCTGAGATTTTTCCGTTATCAAGAACTAAGATTTTATCAGCGTTTCTAATTGTCGAAAGACGGTGAGCAATGATAATACTTGTTCTTCCTTCCATTAAGACCTCTAAAGCTTCCTGAACCAGTTTTTCGCTTTCGCTGTCTAAAGATGAAGTTGCTTCGTCTAAAATTAAAATACTTGGGTTTTTAAGCAAAGCTCTTGCAATTGCAATACGCTGGCGCTGTCCGCCTGAAAGTTTAACACCGCGTTCTCCAACTAAAGTTTCAAATTTTTCCGGGAAACCTTCTACAAAATTAAAAGCATTGGCTTGTTTTGCAGCCTGGATAATTTCTTCATCTGTAGCATCCGGTTTTCCGTAAGCGATATTTTCTCTGATAGTTCCTCCAAAAAGAATTACATCCTGAGGAACAATACTCATATTACCACGAAGATCTTCAAGATCATAATCATAAATATTTTTACCATCAACTGTAATTTCTCCCGAAGTAATATCGTAGAATCTCAATAATAGAGAAGAAATAGTTGATTTCCCAGCGCCGCTTGGCCCGACAATGGCAATTTTCTGTCCAAATTCAGCTTTAAAATTAACGTTTTTTAAAACTTGTATTTCCTGACGTGTAGGGTAACTGAAAGCAACGTTATTAAATGTAACGTTTCCTTTTATTTTTTCTTTGTTTTGGTTTGAATTTGAGTTGATTTTCTCTGGGTTTTCGTCTAATAATTCAAAAACTCTTTCTGTCGCACCAATCGCTTTTTGGATTTGGGCATATAATTCGGCAATTCCGCCAAAAGAAGCTCCAACAAAAGTAGAATACAATACGAATGAAATTAACTGACCAACGCTCATTTCGCCGGCAATACTTAAACGAACGCCAAACCAAACTACCGCTACGATAGCTCCAAATAGACAAAAAATGATAAATGAAGCAAAATAACCACGGTATTGACCTCCTTTAATAGCCAGTTTTACAACATCGCTGATTTTACCTTTATAACGTGCAATTTCATACCATTCGTTTGCAAAAGCTTTTACAATACTTATTCCCTGCATTGTTTCTTCTACAATTACCTGACTTTCGGCAACCTGATCTTGTACTTTTTTAGAATATTTTCTAATAAATCGTCCAAAAACTACAGCAGCAATGGCTACTAACGGAACTACAGAAAGCATTAATAAAGTTAATTTTAAACTTTCTGTTGCTAATAAGATTACACCACCAATAATTAATATAAACTGACGCAGGAATTCTGCAATTGTAGTGGTTAAGGTATCCTGAATCTGTGTAATATCGGCACTGATACGGCTGTTTAATTCTCCAACTCTTTTTTGAGAAAAGAAAGTCATTGGCAGTTTAACCAAATTGGTATACAAAGCCAGACGCAGGTTTGCCAGTGTATTTTCGGTAAAGTTTACGAATAATGACAATCTGAAAAATGAGAAAAAGGACTGTAAAAACAAAATAGCAATTAATCCCAAAGCTATTGTATTTGCTTCGTCGTTGTCTTTGTTTTTAACGCAGTCTACCAGCATTCCCATCAATTTTGGAAAGGCAAGGGCAGTGGCGCCAGTTAAAAGCAGAAAAATTAATCCAATGAAAAATTTCCATTTATGGTTTCCTGCGTATGTAAATATTGTTTTTGCTTTGTTAAGTGAAGTAGCCGTTATTTTTGATTTTGGTAAATCATTTTCTTTATATCGTGCCATTAGAATTTACTATTTTTAGGTATGCAAATGTATAACTAAGTCGAATCACTACAAAGGAATATTAAGAATTAGGAGTCTCAATTTAACTTTTTAACTAAATTATAAGAAATCAGTAAATTTTATTTGTTTTTTAAGAGTCTGAAAAATAGATTTCTAAATAAAAACTTGAAAAAATATTTCATTTTTTTTCAAAATATGCTTGTAAATACAAAATCTAGGTGTAGATTTGCACTCGCAATCACAAACGATAGCAGCCTAATAAAATAGGGCGATTAGCTCAGCTGGTTCAGAGCACCTCGTTTACACCGAGGGGGTCGGGGGTTCGAACCCCTCATCGCCCACAAAATTCCAAAAACTCCAAAGTCATACGATTTTGGAGTTTTTTGCTTTATATACATTTTATGAATTTTATTGTTTATATCTTATTTAGTGAAAGTAAAAACAAATTTTATATTGGATTTACTTCTAATTTAGAAGAAAGAGTTATTCGTCATAATCAAAAAAGCAAAGGTTTTACTGGAAATGTAAATGATTGGAAAGTAGTTTATACTGAAAACTACGAAACAAAAGAACTTGCACATAAAAGAGAATTACAAATTAAATCCTGGAAAAGCAGAATTAAAATTCAGAAATTAATTGATGATAAAGATTAACTCAGCTGGTTCAGAGCATTCCGATTTTTCATCGGAAGTGGTCGGGGGTTCGAACCTTCCGATGAAAAATCGGAACAAGCCGTCATCGCCCACAAAATTCCAAAAACTCCAAAGTCATACGATTTTGGAGTTTTTTGCTTTATTTTCATCTATGAATTTTATTGTTTATATCTTATTTAGCGAAAGTAAAAACAAATTCTATATTGGATTTACTTCTAATTTAGAAGAAAGAGTTAGTCGTCATAATCAAAAAAGCAAAGGTTTTACTGGAAATGTAAATGATTGGAAAGTAGTTTATACTGAAAACTACGAAACAAAAGAACTTGCACATAAAAGAGAATTACAAATTAAATCTTGGAAAAGCAGAATTAAAATTCAGAAATTAATTGATGATAAAGATTAGCTCAGCTGGTTCAGAGCATTCCGATTTTTCATCGCAAGTGGTCGGGGTTTCGAACCTTCCGATTAAAAATCGGAACAAGCTATCATCACCCACAAAAAACTCCTTAAGAAATTAAGGAGCTTTTTTATATATTTACTTGAGTATTAGAACTGGAAAAGTTTGATAAACAGTATGGAACAAAATATTTTATCTTTTTTTTCTAAAAACACTTGCAAATACAAAATCTAGCTGTATATTTGCACTCGCAATCACAAACGATAGCAGCCTAGTAAAATAGGGCGATTAGCTCAGCTGGTTCAGAGCACCTCGTTTACACCGAGGGGGTCGGGGGTTCGAACCCCTCATCGCCCACAAAAAACTCCTTAAGAAATTAAGGAGTTTTTTTTTAGAAATACTCAACTTCTCTAATTACATCTGGTTTCAAACATATTTTTTTTGCTTCTGAATTTTTTAAAAAATTACTTCAAATCTACTTTTAAAAGTGCTGCGTAAAGCTCATTCAAATAAGCCTGCTGTTTTTCATCATCTTTAAAATAGCGCTGGTAAAGGACACTGCAGTCATTTACATCAGCAATATTTTGTTTGTTAAAAGACCAGTCGTCGGTATTTTTTATTGTAATTCCCAAATCATTACTGCAGTTCTGCCATAATTCAGAAAATTTCGTTTTCTTATTCTCACTCAATTCATCAAACTTAGCATAAACCGTGTAGCCGCGCATTTCAGAATTAAAAAACTTATTGATCGATGTTATAGGAACACCGCCCCAATTTATGGTTTGTCCGGCAGGAAACTCAATTTCTATAAGCCTTTGTTCACTCATCATTTTATCTTGTTTTCCTTCTAAAAACATACGTTCTTCATACACCAATTTTGTTCCCTTAGGTACTGTTATTTTTTTAACCACCACAGGTTCTGTTGTAATAAAATAAGGGTAATTAGGTGCAGAATTTCCGCCTGTTGGATTCATGTTGCCTATGCATCCAGTTAAAATTAGTGTCAGCAGAGAAGAGAATGTTCTGAAAAGTTTCATAAACGATAATTGTGTATAAAGCGAATATAAGAAATATCTCTATTTCTAATCAATTAAAAATTCAAAAGGATAATTACGCATAAAATGCTTAATTTTAATCTATTAACGATTTTATAAAAAAACAAAATAGTATGAAAACCAGAATAATATGGGCAAATTTAGCCACTAACGATATACAAAAAACAATTCAGTTTTATACTGCTTTGGACTTTAAACAGAACGGAAAAGAAACAAGCGAATTAGTAAGTTTTGCTTTTGCCGACAGCAATTTTATAATTAACTTTTTTACCGCTAAAAGGTTTGAATGGGCTTTAAAAGGCAAGCCTGTCAACACAGAAACTGAAAATGAAATTATCTTTTCGTTATCTGCAGACAGCAGGGAAGAAATCGATTTATGGCTGGAAAAAGTAAAAAAAGCCGGAGGCGTAATTTTCTCTGAACCCGAAGATTTTGAAGTAGGCTATACTTTTGGTTTTACTGATCCAGACGGACATAAATTTAATTTTTTATATTGGCCGGGAATGTAGTTTTTTAAAAACTAATTATTCTCAACCAATTCAATATCCATCGTTTTTATTAAACCATTTTGAAAAGTATAAACGTGTTTTACGAATCCGTCAAATAGTATATTGTCCTCTAAATCCTTTACGTTTTGATTTACTTTTACTTCAAGACTGCCATTTTCTCTTTGATTAAAACCAACTGGGTCAACTTTTGGATTTATTTCAGTCCATTGTCTGGTCCAGTATTTTTTAATTTCATCGTGTCCGCTTATGTAACCGCCTTCCCAGGCTTTAGACCATTGCACATCTGGCTGCATCGTAGATAATGCATTGTCTATTTTTCTTTCATTAAAGGCTGTATAAGCTTTTGCAATTACTTCTTCAAATTGATTTGCCATGATTTGCGGTTTTAATTTGTTCCTGCAACGAATATAAACATTATTTAAGTGCTGTTATTTACTCAACTGTAAACTTTTCATTTTTGCAGTCAATAGTAAGTTTATGATTCAAAAAGATTTTATTTCCAATCATTCCCTGCATTCCTGAACGTTTCATTAAAAAAGTCTGCATTTTAGAAACTCCTTCAATATAAGTTACTTCGGAGATTTTCAATTTTGTTTTTCCAAATAGCATTTCTTTATTGGCTGGAGCCGAAATAACACGCAGTATATTTCCCCATGAATTTCCTTTTTCAGTTCTAATACCGCCGTTTTTCGTTTTATATTTCTGCCATTCTTCTTTATTTACAATCAATTCATAACCGCTTGTACCTGAATCGTAAAGTAATTTTAAATTTTGATTATCAATTTTGGCAGGAAAAAGAAGTTTACGTTTTTTAAATTCAAATTTGAAAGCTTTATTACTAATGTTTTTTTCATTAAAAGAACATGTGTTATTAGCAAAATCAAGTACAACAGTTCGCTTTTCTGCTAAATCGGTTCCAATTGTGCCTATAATGTTTACAACATTTAAGGTTTTAGTATCAACCTTTTTTCCATAATCTAATAATTGAAATTTTTCTGATGAAACAATCAGATTTCCTAATTTAAAATCCAGCGGATTCTCTTTTGATTCCTGATTAAAATGAATTTGTTTAGGAAGTTTTTCCTTAATTGACTGCAATGATTTTTTATAAAATACAGTAACCGGCGAGCCAAGATCGAGCTGCATATAAAATATTTCCTTAACACCTTTTATTTGAACGGGGAGAAGCAGAGCAGAATAAGGATTTTCTGCTTCCGAAACCCATTTTAAAGGAATATTATCAGCGTTTCCGTAAACTTTGAGATAATTTTGAGGAGGACTGAATTTTTTGTCAAAATAAAAATAACCCGCGGTTAATAACAGAATAATAAGGGCAGTAAAAGCCAAAACGATCTTCTTAATTAGTTTCATTACAATTTTTTGATGCAATATTGCGAATTGTAACAGAAACAGACTGTAAAATAGATATGACTTTTATACGTCAATTTTACGACAGCGATTATAAAATATTGTATTTCAGTTTTATATATAAATCTGATTTTTGAGTTAAACTCAATCCGTTTTTAAAAATTATAAATACATTCAAAGTTTTTAAGAGTACCAAAAACACAAGAAACAGAGGAAATTTTATAGCAAATGCTTTTTGAATAAACGGGCTTACCAGCATTAATGTGCCCAAAATAAAAGTATAAATAATTTGAACTGTCAAAATATTTTTTCCCAGTTCTTTTGCTTTTGCTTCTTTTGATTTATAAGTCAAAATGGAAGGAAAAATAATATTCCCAAACGGAATAATAAGAGAAGACAAAGCCGAAAAATTAATAAGTTTAGCGCGTTTAATATCAGAATCTATTTTATCAGCATCCAGAATCAAATCTTCAGGTTTTACTTCAAATGATTCTGCTAATGCTTTAAGAGTAAACCCTTTCAGAATATTTCCGGCTTCTATTCGTTGAATTGTCCGTAATGAAAGCCCAGATTTTTCGGCGAGTTCAGTCTGAGTCAGATGATTTTCTTCTCTCAATATTTGAACCTTTGTTTTCATGCTTAAAATTTTATCTAATTATTTAATACACGGGTTCCCAAAGTTCAATTTTATTGCCTTCAGTGTCCATAATATGAACAAATTTACCATATTCATACGTTTCTATATCATCCAGAACCGTCACGCCGTTTGCTTTTAGTTTTTCTAAAAGTGCTTCAATATTCTGAACACGGTAATTAACCATAAACTCTTTTTTTGACGGCGAGAAATATTCGTCACCTTTTTTAAAAGGACACCATTGTGTTGATTCAATCTGCTCCGGATTCTCAAGATTTCTGTATTCAAAACTTGCCGAACCCCATTCGTTAATTTCTAGCCCTAAGTTTTTGGCATACCATTCTTTAGTTTCTTTTGGATTTTCAAGAAAAAAGAAAATTCCGCCAATTCCTGTCACTTTTGGCGCTGCATCAGATTGATTTTGTGAGTTTTCCATATTTTAGTTTAAATTATCAGGTTCATTTTCTGTTACTAAGATAGAATTATTTTCATCACAAATACCAAATATTTAATCGGCAAATTTTAAAAATGTAAAATCACTTTTCAGCATTTCAATTTCATTTATTCGGGTTTCTTCTTGTGCTTTGCGTGCGTAAAGCTGCATTTGCTGTTCATAATCATAAACCGCTTCTTCTACAGTTCTAAAATCTCTGTTTGTTAGGTTTTCTGATAGAATTAAAGCATCCAGAAGCCCAATATTAGCTCCTTGTCCCGCAAAAGGAGGCATTAAATGCGCTGCATCGCCAATAAGCGTAATAGGTAAGGGACGATTATTTTTCCATTCTTCGACTGATATTTTTTTTGTGGGCAAACCAGTAAAAAATGAAGCAGCTTGAAATAATTGTTTGTAAACGGCGTCCCAATCCTTAAATCTCTCTGAAATAAACTCAATTACAGAGTCAGAATTTTTAAAGTCCAATTCAAGTATTTCAGGCATTTTAAAAATCACATTATAACTCAAAACATTACTGTTCTTAGGGTTTGCAACTAATAAATTTCCATTATTAGAAGTCATTAAAATTTTATCAGAACATAGTTTGTAAAAATCAGGGCATTTTATCTCTGGTTCAGATACTTCGCCTTGTATCATATAAGTTCCTGTAAATTCTACTTCTGCATGAGTAAGATATTTTCTAATAGCAGTCATGCCGCCATTTGCTCCAATAACAAAATCTGCGGTTTCAATTTCGCCATTTTCAAAATGCAAAATCCATTTATTGTTTTGTTCTTCGGCCTTAATCAGCTTTCTATTCCAAACCACAGTATCTTTTTCTAAGCTGTTGATTAGTAATGTTCTTAAATCGTTTCGGTTGATTTCCGGAACGTTATATTGTTCTTCAACCGATGTTTCTTTGCTAAACAATACATTTCCAAGATAATCGGTTATGATTCTTCCCATCGGAATTGCTTTTTTGTAGTATTCCTCAAGCAGTCCCGCTTTTTGCATGGCATCTTGCCCAGAACCTTTGTGTAAATCCAATGTACCGCCCCAGATTCTTGCTTTTGGGTCTTTGTCTCTTTCGTAAACAGTAACATTAATTCCGTTTTGCTGTAATAATCTGGCCATTGTTAAACCAACTGGTCCGGCGCCTATAATGGCTGTTTTTTTATTTGTAAGTAACATAAGTTTTATTCTTTTAATTATGTCACAAAATTGAAAAATAAGGTCTGGATGAAATAGTAAAAATCAGACGTATTTTATTTGTTGAGCTTTTTAATCACCGTAATATCCATAAAACGATCTTCTTTATTTTTGCTGAGTTCTTTTGGAGTTACGCCCGAATATTTCTTGATTTCTTTTATAAAATGATTCTGATCTGTGAAGTTTTGATCAGGAAAAAGATTTCCTTCGCTGATGGGTTTAAATGATGATCCAAAACGAAGAATATTGCAATAAGCCTTAAGGGAAATGCCAAATTGCTGATTAAAGTAACGATTAATTTGACGACCGCTCCAAAACACATTATCAGAAAGTTCCTGAACAGACAAAGAACCTTTTGAAGAATAAATTAAATCAAACAGCTTGGTTTTTCTATTGTCGATATTTTCAATAAAAATCCCTTTAATTATTTGTGTGGCTTTGCTGCAAAAATTTTCAAAAGTATTCAAATCAGTTTCTTCAAACTGCCATATTTTATCTGAAAGATTTTTTCCACCGTTTAAAACGTCTTTAATAGAATTTCCAAACAAATATTCAACAGCCAAAAGCTTAAATCCAATAGAGAACATTTTTGTTGCAACAGGTATATTTATTGCGCTTGGTACCGTATCTAAACCGCGAATTGATATTTCCCAGCCTTGTAAGCCCATATTCATTACAGCAAGATCAACCATTCCGTTTGGCAGTATGGTCGACGGAATATCTTTTCCAGTATTGTTTTCCAGCATCCAAAAGCTGTGTACAAAATGCGAAATAGATGAATCTGGTAAAGCGGATTGAATTAGTAAACTCATTTTCTAAATATCTTATGCAAAATTAATCACTTAGGTTATAAGCTGGAATATTTTTTTGGTTTTAAACCAATATGCTGTTCAAAAACCCTTGAAAAATGGCTCAAATTGGTAAATCCTAACTCATAGCCAACTTCTGAAACAGATAAATGATTTTCCTTTAAAAGCCTTGCCGCTTCCTGCATTCTCATAAACTGATAATATTCAAAAACACCTTTGCCAAAAGTCTGTTTAAATAATTTTCGAAGTTTTGGCTCGCTCATTCCAGCTTCTTTGGCTAATGAAGCGATATCAGGTGCTTTATCAAGATTGGACTGCAAATGGTATTTTATGGCATAAAGCGATTTTATGTCTTTAATATGAATGCCGCTTGCAGGGGTTTCATCCCGCTGCAATAACAAAGCGAAAATATGACATAAAAGTTCTTCGCATTTGAGCTTATTATAATGATTTTCTAAACTTTCAGGAACCAATTGGTGAATCATTTCACTTGCAGTTGTGACCATTGCAGGAGAAATTCCGGTTTCATAAACAAAAGTATCTTTAGAAGTAAGGATGCTTGAAATAACAGGATGATGCAGTGCGCCAAATCGCTGCTGTAAATATTCTCTGGATGCCGAAATTGTTATGCTTTTAAAAAAAGTATTTTGAGGCATTGCAATTACAGACGAAACAGACTGCATACAGATAAAAACATTGGGCTGTTCTGGAGAGAGTTTTTCTTTTTGCTGCAAAGAAGTATCAAAAATACCGCTTAGAAAAAATATTACATTTTCTTGTCCCTCAGGAATTTCATTTTTGCGTTCGAGTACAATTTCTTCTTTTAAATAGTAATTCCGAATCATCATACGCAGCTCATTGCCCCAGGTAAATCCGGTCATATAACCTTCGCCTAATTTTTCGGGAATATCCACAAAACGCCCGCGGACAGAAGCTCCCATTGCATCGGCAAGCTTATGCAGAATTCCTGAACCGTTTTTATCTGTAACTTCAATTTTCATTTACGACTATTTTAATATCAAAATAAGATATTTTACCTATAAAGATACTGATAATTTTGTAATTGAAATTTTAAACAATAAAAAAGAATAAGTATGTTACTAGATAATAAAAAAATAGCAATCATTGGCGGAGGTCCAGGCGGATTAACTCTTGCCAGATTATTACAGGAAAAAGGCGCATTAGTAAAAGTATACGAGAGAGATCAGGATCGATACGTTCGCCAGCAGGGTTCTACATTAGACTTACACGAAGACACAGGGTTAAAAGCTTTGCTGACTGCAGGATTAATGGATGATTTTAAAAAGAATTACCGCCCCGGAGCTGATAAAATGAAAATTACTGATCGTAATATGACAGTGGTTTACAATGATGGTGATGAAAAACCGGAAGAAGATTTCGGCAATGTGCATTTCCGCCCGGAAATAGACCGAGGTCCGCTGCGTGATGTATTAATTTCATCTATAAAAGAAGAAAATATAGTATGGGATTCTAAGTTTACAGAAATGAAACCATCTGGATCCGGCTGGGAAATTTCTTTTGAAAACGGAACAAATGCTTATGCTGATTTGGTTATTGCTTCTGACGGTGCCAATTCGCGCGTTAGAAAATATATTACCGATATTCAGCCTGTATTTTCTGGAGTTACCGCAATTGAAATCAATGTTTATAATGCCGAAAAGAATGCACCTAAACTTTGGAAACTGGTTAACGATGGAAAAATATTTGCACTAGAACAAGGAAAAACACTTTTATTTAGTGCCAAAGGAGATGGAACTCTTTCACTTTTAATTGGTTTAAAAACATCACATGACTGGCTTGTAAAATCTGGAATTGATTTTACAAATAAAACCGAAGTTTCAGAGTGGTTTAAAGAAGAATTTAAAAACTGGAATCCGGATTGGCAGGAACTTTTTGAAAGTGATGACATTTGGCTTACACCGCGCCCAATGTATCATTTTCCGCTAGATCAGTCTTGGAAACCTTTGTCAAATCTAACGATGATTGGAGATGCTGCGCATCGTATGCCACCGTACGCGGGAGAAGGAGCAAATCAGGCGCTGGCTGATGCATTAGAATTATACGAGGTTTTAACTTCTAATTTATTTGTGAATATGGAAGATGCAATTGGCTTTTTTGAAAAAAGAATGTGTACCAGAACTTCTGAAATTACCGAAATTACCTTGCAGCAAACAGAAGCAATGCACGATGAAAATAACCTGCAGCTTTTGATTGATTTTTTTAATGAAGTTGTTTAATAGTCTCAGTATTCAGTCGCAGTCGCAGTTTTCAAGTTGTTTTAGCACTGAACACTAAGGCTGAGACTGAAAACTGAGACTGAGACTGCAAAACTTAATCTACAACTTTTCTCTCAGCAGGTCTAAAATACCAGGAAATAACAGTTAAAACCAATAATAGGGAAGGACCAAAATAGGCGATTCCTGAATCTCCAACGGCAAAATGAGAAAATACAGCACCACTCATCGCAAAAATAAAACCGGCATAAGCCCATTCTTTTAATAAAGGAAATTTTGGGATTAAAATTGCAATTACACCTAATATTTTCCAGATACCTAAAATAGTCAAAAAGTATAGCGGATAGCCTAAATGAGCTATCATATCGGCTTCTTCTTTCATTTTTAACAGCTGTACGATTCCGGTTGAAGTCATGCCTAAAGCCAGCCAAAGTGTGGCAATCCAGTAAATAATTTTGTTTCTTTTGCTCATGATGATTTATTTTAGTTGATTAACGATTTCTTGTAAACGATTGTGTGCCATATTCAAACCTTGTGCAAAAGGCAGTTTTAACTGGTAATCCCTATGCTCGACTGATTTGTAAATAGTCTGAATGGTTATTTTACTGGTTTCATCTGTCAGTTTTTCAAATTCCAGAAACTCTAACTGAGGTGCAAAATTTGCATTGTCCATTTCAAAAGTTCTGGTGATTCTTTCATTTGGAACAAAATCGTGGATTACACCATTGGCACTAAACACCACATTTCCGTTTGGATCTTTGGTTTCAAACTGCCAGCTTCCATGTTTTTTATTTTCTAATTTTAAAACCTTAGTTCCCATCCATTGTTCTACAATTTCGGGTTCTACATACGCTTTAAAAAGCAATTCAAGAGGGAGGTCAAATTCTCTTGTAATCAGGATTTCCTGCTGTCCGTTTTCGGCACTGATTTTTGTTTTGCGTTCCATAAACTAATCTTTTTTAGGTTTGTAGTTCTTCATTATACTTTCTAATTTATTAAAACGATCATCCCACATTTTACGGAACGGCTCTATAAAATCGGCCACTTCCTTAATTTTTTGTGCATTGATATAGTAATAAATTTCCCTTCCGTTTTGCTGCTGGTCAAGCAATTCGCATTCTGTCAGGATTTTAATGTGTTTTGAAATCGTCTGTCTCGACGAATCAAAATTTTCCGCAATTGTACCGGGAGTCATAGCTTGTATGGCTACCAGGTTTAAAATTGCTCTTCGGGTTGGATCGGCAATTGCCTGAAAAACATCTCTACGTATTTCCATTATGCAGTTATTTGACTGCAAATATAATGCAGTTATTTGACTGCACAATAGTTTTTTGAAAAATTTTGAAAATCAGTTAAAAAAGGGATTCTACTTTGATCCTTTTAACTCAAAAAATCATAATTTTAAATATCTAAAAAACAAATCATGAACAACAAGGTTTTTCAATATTCGTTTGCCAGCATTTATCGATTATACAAAGAAAAAACAGAAAAGAAAGGCCGTACGGCAGAAGAAGTAGATACAGTTATTCTTTGGCTTACAGGTTATAATGACAAACAATTTAGAGATCAGATTGAAAAAAAGGTAGATTTGGAAACCTTTTTTGCTGAAGCACCAAATCTGAATCCGAATGCTTCGAAAATTACGGGATTAATTTGCGGCTGCAGAATTGAAGAAATCGAAGATCCGCTGATGCAGAAAATTCGTTATATGGATAAATTAGTAGACGAATTGGCAAAAGGCAGAAAAATGGAAAAGATATTAAGAGAATAAATAAAACCCTTCTAAAATTTTATTTTAGAGGGGTTTATAATTTTATAGTTAACGTTTAATCTAGTCCGGCGAATTTAAATGATGATGTTGGTTTAAAATTCATAGACGATTCTCCAGAATAATTTTCGTTATTCGCCAAACTGAGTTTTTTTACTTTTCCTTTTTCACTAAAATCCAGTTTATTAAACTCAACCCAAACTACATTAGGATTCAGTACATTATCAAAATAATAAACCAGATTTTTATGATCTGCGACAGTTCTCCATCTTGTAGAAGAAATATTAGGTTCTGTTTCTGAGGAAATTCCAAGCGGAACAGAGCAATTTCTAATTACACCAAAAACACTGGCAAGGGCAGTTCTTGTATTATCTGTTTTGGGGATTGCATCAATATAATAGGACGCCCTTACAAAACGATCTGCCGCACGATTTGTTCCCGGCAGCATAATTGTTCCCGGAATACTCTGCCAGTAGGTATTAATTGCCAATTGGTGATCAAAAATAGGGGAGTTAGTCATGGCAACATATTTTCGGTCATGATGAATAACCAGATTTCCATTAATATATTCAAAAATAGCATTATCTCCAGTTGAATCTGATAAAGACAAATGCACGGTTGCAAAAATATCTGTTCCCGGAATATGCGACGATGCCACAACAAAATCTTTTTTCTCTAAAGCGCTTACGGCTTCGGCCACGGTTGAATAATTATCCAAAACATACTGCAGCCATAAAGAAACAGCAAGTCCTTTTACAGGGCCATTTTTTACAAATTTAGGATATGTAGATTCTACCAGCCATAAAAGATTACCGGCAAGACCTTTTTCATTCATTCCGTCAGAAGAAGCAATATCCCAGGAACTGGTTACAACACTTCCGTATTTTGATTTCCATGCGACCGAATTGTTTCCTGCTTCGCCAAATCGTTCCATTCCTCTTGGAAAAAGCCATAAATTAGCTGGAATTTCGCCTTTCCAGTCCATAGAACGGGCAGTTATAATAGTGCCGTTTAAACCTTCGTAAACTATTCTAGTACAAGGAAAAGCTTCCTGCATAAACAGAATACTCAATAAAGCTGCAATTGCTGATAATCTCTTTTTTAATTTCATAATGGTGGTATTAAAATTTAAAATTTGATTGTTTGCTATAAGCACAGCTAATTTAATAATTTTAGAAGTAATAACTTACAGTATATCAGTAATTTTAATTCCGGTAAAAATTTAAGCATAAAAAAAGCCGCTTATAAAGCGGCTTTTAAATATTTTAATTATTCTATTTTTTTGAGTGTCAATTTTACCTCTTTACTATCCAGAATTAATTGATCGCTAGTAATAGTACTTTCGCAAGGATATGGAGTTCCAACTTCATCTTTAATCACTAAACTTTTCCCGCCTTTTGTTAAAGCGTAAGTGCCGTTTGTTATCTCTCTTGTCAAATATCCGGTAACATGTCCGTCTTTTGTAAACGTTAGAGTTCCATCGGTTAAAATAACAGTTTTTAAGGAGTCCGACATCGGGATTTTCGGTTCTACGGCTGTTATTTTCCAAGAGTTAATCAGTTTATTTCTACCCTTAGAACATGAAATCATTAATACTGCTGCCAATGCAAGCCCGAAGATAAATAGTTTAGAATTTTTCATGATTTTGTGATTAATAATTAGATAGGAAAAAGATACAAAAAAAAGTTTTATCCCTAACATTTTATTAACATAAAATATCTGGTTTCTAAGACCTTAGTAAAAATAAGGGTTGATAAAGTTCTAAAAATTAATTCAGTGTTAAAGCTCCCAGAATTTCTTCATACATAAATGGGCCGCCCGGGTATTTTGCGGTATAATCCAGATTCATCCAGACTTGTCCGCGTTCATCGATATGGTAATGTATTTTTTTACCATAACTTTCTTTTTGAAAAAGGACATTTTTAATTAAATAATTGACTTTTTCCAGATCTATCATAGATCCAATAAGTATTTCAGGATAAATATGACCTTTGGTATGAATAAGTCTCGGCGTTCCTCCAATAGAACGAATTGCCGCAGCCATTAAAATAGAATGATCGTCGCAGTCTCCAGAGAAATATTCTAATGATTCGCTGGCAGTGGCAATATAATCGCCGTCTTTAGGATCGTTTACATAATTCCAGCGTCCGTTGATTTCTTTAAAAACAGCAAAACACTGAATAATTGTTCTATAATCAGAGTAACCTTTTATGCCTTTAAAATGCTTTGAAGTGGCCATAATCGCAAAGTTTCGCACTTTGGGGTTCTGATATTCAATTGCATTTATAATTTTTGATTTATTAGGAAACGGAAGCAGCTTTGCCACCACAATATCCTGCGGATACGGATTGTCTGACATGGTATAGATCATCGAATTATAATCTTCTGAAATCTCACTAAAACCATAATTTCCAATAACCGATCCGTAAAATAAAATCAATAAGTAAACGGCGACACATAAAATAATTATGGTTCGCAGATACATTAACAGAAAGAAAATGGCGGCAAAAACAAAAATGAATATAAAAACACGATCGAGATTGAATGCCCATTCTAAATCTATAAGGTTTTGATGCAGAATGATAAATATCGGAATTGTAATAAAAAGACTCAACACAGAAATAATAATCCTGTCCCAAGGCGATTTCACCTGTAATTTGGATTTTAACTGCGGAAGGTCAATTTTAGGAAAATTTATCATAAGAATCAAAAGCAGTATTTACAGCGCTTTTACCGTTTCAACAAAAGTACTTTTTTTATCAATAATTCCCAGATCAAATAATTGATTTTGAATTTTGACAAACGCTTTTTCACTTAAATGTTTCTGTGACCATTGTGTTAGTTTCAGCCATTCCTGAATGTCTTCGACTTTTTGATTAAATAAATCTGCTAAAGTTTTATCAATATCAGGAATCTGTGCAAAATCGTGCGTTGTTTTGTTGATGATTTCTAATACTTTTTCGACTGCTTTAGCATTCTTTTTAAGGAATTCATCACGAACAACAATCACAAATGAAGGCCATGGAGTAGGGCAGTCGCCTACACGTCTAAAAATTCCCTGATCTACAAGCGGTTTTGTCATAAAACGTTCCCACATAAAATAATCAGCGGTACCGTTTGTTAAAGCTTCAACAGCGCCGTCGATTGTATTTATAATTTCAAATTGCAGATTATCGCTGTTCCAGCCTTGTTCGTTTGCGTTTACATACGCCATTAGCTGTGATCCCGAACCAATTCTCGAAATAGCGGCTTTTTTGTTTTCTAAATCTTTTACAGTCTGAAAATCTGATTTTGCTGCTACGTGAATTCCCCAGATTAAAGGCGACTGAACGTAAATTTGAACAATTTTACTTGGATTTCCAGCTGTGATATCTTTTACAATTCCTTCGGTTAAAATTACGGCCATATCTGCTTCGCCGTCACGCAGCATCTGACACATTTTGCCAGTGCCTTCAGGAACGTTTTTCCATTGCAAATCGATATTTTCTGCTTCAAATTCGCCATTTTCAATGCATAAATGCCATGGCAGATTGAAGTGCTCAGGAACACCTACAATTTTTACAGTTTTCATTATAGTTTGAGTTTAAGTTAAGTTTGGTATGCGTATTCTTAAGTTTGTTTGTTTAGTTTTTTAATAAATCGGCCCTGTGTTTATCGGAAAGACAAGGCTCAGCGTATTGAATTTTGTCATTGGCTTCGTATTCATTTAAAATGCTTCTTACAATCGAATAATCAACGTCACGAACCACTTCAACAGAAATAAAACTATCATTTAATCCTTCAGACAAACAATTTATTACTTTTAATTTTTCTCTGATAATTTCTTTATCGAAACCTTTTTCTAAAATGATAACCTGAACGATTGAATTTCCTGAATTTTCTATCGTTTCTTTATAAACCAGACGTTTTTCATCTTCATCAAATTCGGCGTAAAATAAATCATCGGTCGCTATTAACGGCCCGAAGAATGGAATATTATCTAACTTAAAAAGTCCTTTTTCTAAATCAACAATTTCGGCCCACATGGTTTCTGAAACCGTTTCTTCTAAATAATCACTATAATATTTAAATAATATTTTTTTATGTGTTTCCTGCATTATTCTATTTCGCTTATTACAGCTTTTAATGGTGATATAATGATGCGATAACCGTCTGGATCCTGAATCATGGTTCCATTTTCGTTCCAAAAAGGATTAACTGCCGCTATCGTTTCAATATTTTGGTGTGAAATTTTCTTAATTAATTCGTTATAATCTAAAATGCTCTTAGGGTAAAGCACCGTAATGTCATCTTCGTCAAACGAATGTTTTGCTTTTGTATTAGATTGCGTAAATTCGAAATGCCAGTCAAGTCCTGATTTTCCAATAAAAATTCCGTCGTAATCATTGTGGTTATCAAAACCCCCTAAGAGTTCAAATCCAAGGATATTAACGTAAAAATCCTCGATTTTCTTTAAATCATTCGTATGTCTGGCAACTCGTAAAAACATAAATTTTAGATTTTAAAAATTATCAATTTTTCTAATTAATTCCCTGCCAATTTATTTAATGTATATGTAATTAATTGGTCTACTGCTTTATAAGGATCTTCACTAAAAGTTCCCGAAGCACGATTGGCAATAATAGCATTTAAAGATAAGGCATTATGTCCTAAAAGAGAAGAAAGCCCATAAATTGCTGCTGTTTCCATCTCTAAATTGGTAATGCGGTTATCATTAAAATTAAAATTATCCATTTTGCTGTTCAATTCCTCATCCTGGATATTTAAACGTAAAACTCTTCCCTGCGGACCGTAAAATCCTCCGGCTGTCGCGGTTATTCCTTTAAAAATTTTATCAGATTCGATAATTTTTTCCAGTTTTTCAGAACATGGAATCACGTAAGGTCTTCCTTTTTTAATATCCCAATTGGTATGCTGAATAAAAGCATCTTCTAGTGCAGCATTTGAAACTTCATCAATTAAATAGGAGCGAAGCATATTATCAAGTCCTAGTCCAAATTTTGACATTACAAAGCTGTCAACAGGAATATCGGCTTGTAATGAACCCGAAGTCCCGATTCTGATAATATTTAAAGATGTCAATTTTTCTTTTGGCTGACGTGTTTTTAAATCAATATTTACAAGAGCATCCAGCTCATTAATTACAATATCAATATTATCAGGACCAATTCCGGTAGACATTACAGAAATTCTTTTTCCTTTGTAAATTCCGGTTTGGGTTTTAAATTCTCTTTTTTGAGTTGAATATTCGATTGAATCAAAAAACTGAGTGATTTTTTCAACTCTGTTTTGGTCTCCAACAAAAATTATATCGTTGGCAATATGTTCAGGACTAAGGTTTAAGTGGTAAACGCTTCCGTCTGGATTAAGTATTAATTCTGATTCTTTTATCATTTTTTTTTAAGTTGCTAAGGTTCTGAGATGCTAAGGGTCTAAGTTTTTCTGTTTCATGTTTCAGGCTGCGTAACTTGAAACTTTAAACGTGAAACTATTTTTACCCGCCGACTCTTTTAGTTTTAAATCCTTTTTCTTTTAAAATAGCCATAATTTTGTCGCGGTAATCACCTTGTATAATGATTGAGTCGTCTTTAAAAGTACCGCCAACGCTTAATTTTGTTTTTATTTCTTTGGCTAATACTTTAAAATCTTCATCACTTCCTTCGTAACCTTCAATTATCGTTGTGGGTTTTCCTTTTCGCTTTTCGAACTTACAGATCATAGGTTCTTTCTGCACATACAAAACGTGATCTTGTTCCTGAATTTCCTCTGGTTCATTTGTTTCTACGTGATCGGGAAATAAGTTTTTTAATTGATCTTTTAAGTCCATATTTTTTAAATTCTGTAAAATAAATTTCCAACCATAAAGGTATTTAAAAATTAAATTCCAAACCCCATAACAGAGTTTGGAATTTGGAATTTTTTATCCTGACAGAAACAGGATTGAAATTTATTTAATTTTTATTTTTTTATTAAACCTAATTCCACTAAACGTTCGTGTAAAAATTCTCCAGCAGAAATATCCTCATATTTTTTAGGATTTTCTTCATCGATACAGTTTTCAAGACAATCTAAACGCATATCGCTTACAGGATGCATAAAGAACGGAACAGAATAACGAGAAGTTCCCCATAATTCTCTTGGCGGATTTACAACCTGATGGATAGTCGATTTTAATTTGTTGTTTGTATGTCTTGATAACATATCTCCAACATTAATTACTAATTCGTCATCTGCTGCAATAGCATCAATCCAATCTCCGTTGTGGTTTTGAACCTGAAGACCTTTACCCTGAGCTCCCATTAATAAGGTAATTAAATTAATGTCGCCGTGGGCTGCTGCACGAATCGCATTTTCCGGCTCAGAAGTAATTGGCGGATAATGAATTGGTCTTAAAATTGAGTTTCCTTCTTTTGCATATTCATCAAAATAAAACTCATCTAAACCAAGATGTAAAGCCAAAGCTCTTAAAACATAAATTCCTGTTTTTTCAAGCATTTGATAAGCTTCTTTTCCTACTTCATTAAAACGAGGAAGTTCTTTTACTTCAACGTTATCAGGGTATTCTGAAGCCCATTTTGAATCTTTGTCAACATACTGGCCAAAATGCCAGAATTCTTTCAAATCACCTTCTTTGCGCCCTTTAGCATGTTCTTTTCCAAAAGAAACATAACCTCTCTGGCCGCCAATTCCGGGAATTTCATAATTATGCTTAGTTTCTACTGGCAAGGCGAAAAATTTTCTAATTTCACCATAAAGTTCGTCTACCAATTTGTCATCTAAGAAATGACCTTTTAAGGCAACGAAGCCAATGTTTTCAAATGCACTGCCGATTTCATTTACAAATTTTTGTTTACGTTTCGGGTCGTCCGAAAGGAAATCACGTAAGTCTACACTAGGAATGTTTTGCATACTTTACATTTTTATTTAAGAAAAAAGGTATAAACCTTTCAATAACAAAGGTAGATAATATTTTAGATTTGAATTTAATGTTTGTCCATAAAATTTAGTTTATATGTAATTTTTAATATAAAATGAGAACATTAATTTATAAATATTCAAAAAATGCAATATATATTTCTGTAGTTAAAATATTACAATTTATATATATCAATTAAAATTTCCTTTTATATTTGCTCTCGATTTTTTTTATTAGAAACCTATAATTATTTTTCTATTTTTATAAAATCAAAACATAAACAACATATTTCAAATATTTAACAAATAAAGCCTAAATTGTTATATTTTTATATATTTGGATAAAAAAAAACTAATAATGATCTTTTACAGAGAAAACCTAACCGACGAAAAATTACTAGATTTATATAAAAAACTTCTAAAACCGCGCTTAATCGAAGAAAAAATGCTGATTTTGATTCGACAGGGAAAAGTTTCTAAATGGTTTTCAGGAATAGGACAGGAAGCTATTGCCGTGGGAGTTACATCTGTTTTAGACGATTCTGAATATGTATTGCCAATGCACCGAAATCTGGGCGTTTTTACAACCAGAAATATTCCCCTGCACAGACTTTTTTCGCAATGGCAGGGAAAAGCAAATGGTTTTACAAAAGGCCGTGACAGAAGTTTTCATTTTGGAACTCAGGAATACAATATAATAGGAATGATTTCGCATTTGGGTCCGCAGCTTGGAATTGCTGACGGAATTGCCTTGGCGAATAAACTTCAGGATAATAAAAAAGTTACCGCTGTTTTTACCGGAGAAGGAGCAACGAGCGAAGGTGATTTTCACGAAGCATTAAACATTGCTGCAGTTTGGAAACTTCCGGTAATGTTTATTATCGAAAATAATGGCTACGGACTTTCTACACCAACAAATGAGCAGTATTTATGCGAAAATCTAGCTGATAAAGGAATTGGCTACGGTATTGAAAGCTGGATTATAGACGGAAATAACATTGTTGAAGTTTACAACAAGTTATCGAAACTCAAAGAAGAAATGATAGCAGATCCGCATCCGGTTTTACTGGAATTTAAAACTTTTAGAATGCGCGGCCACGAAGAGGCGAGCGGCACTAAATATGTTCCGCAGGAATTAATGGATCAGTGGGAACTTAGAGATCCTGTTACCAATTATAAAAAATATCTAACTGAAATTGGTGTTCTTACAGAAGAACTCGATGAGAAGTATAGAGCTGAAATTAAACAGGAAATTGATGAAAATTGGGCAACGGCTAATGCCGAACCTGAAATCGAGCCTACTTACAGCGGAGAATTAGATGATGTTTATAAACCATTTCAATATGAGGAATATACACATAGTTCTGAATCAAAAAACATTCGCTTTATTGATGCTATCCGCAATAGTTTAGAACAATCTATGTGGCGCAATAAAAACCTGGTTATTATGGGGCAGGACATCGCTGAATATGGCGGAGCCTTTAAAATTACTGAAGGTTTTGTTGATGCTTTTGGAAAAGAAAGAGTACGAAATACGCCAATTTGCGAAAGTGCTGTTGTTTCGACCGGAATGGGATTATCTATAAACGAATATAAAGCAATTGTAGAAATGCAGTTTGCAGACTTTGTTTCAACTGGATTTAATCCGATTGTAAATTTATTGGCAAAATCTCATTACCGCTGGGGCGAAAAAGCCGATGTTGTGGTTCGTATGCCTTGCGGAGGCGGAACACAGGCAGGACCTTTTCATTCGCAGACAAATGAAGCCTGGTTTACTAAAACTCCAGGTTTAAAAGTCGTATATCCGGCTTTCCCATACGACGCAAAAGGTTTATTGAATACTGCCATAAACGATCCGAATCCGGTTTTATTTTTTGAACACAAACAGCTGTACAGAAGTATCTACCAAGATGTTCCAACAGATTATTACACACTTCCGTTTGGAAAAGCATCTTTAATAAAAGAAGGAAATGCGGTAACCATTATTGCTTTTGGAGCTCCGGTTCACTGGGCTTTAGAAACTTTAGCCAAACATCCAGAAATAGAAGCTGATTTAATTGACTTAAGAACATTACAGCCTCTTGATACCGAAACTATTTTTGCATCGGTTAAGAAAACAGGAAAAGCTGTTATTTATCAGGAAGATACTTTGTTTGGTGGAATTGCCAGCGATATTTCGGCTTTAATTATGGAAGAATGTTTCCAATATTTAGATGCTCCAGTAAAAAGAGTGGCAAGTTTAGATTCGCCAATTCCGTTTACAAAAGCGCTTGAAGACCAATTTTTACCAAAAGATCGTTTTGAAGAAACTTTGCTTGAGCTGTTAAGATACTAAGCTGCTAAGATACTGAGGTTCTAAGATGCTAAGGTGCTCTGAGTTTAAAAAAAACTTAGAATCTCAGCATCTTAGAACCTTAGCAGCTTTAAATAACTACTACCAATCGTTTGCCATCTGGAACTTCTGCGTTCCACATTTTTTCGATATCGGCTAAATTCACTTTTTCGATATTTACTTTTATTTTGTTTTGAGAAGCTAAAAGAAACATTTCAGGAAGAATTTCTGAGAATAACAATTTCACTTCCTCTTTTGTCCAGCTGCCTAAACCTGAACCAGATAATTGAAGATCAACGCTGCGCAGAATAGAAGCTGACAATTGAATTATATCTCCCGACATAGAGCCCACAGAAACATAACGTGTTCTGAGAGTGAAATTCCCGTTTCCTTTTAAAATAGAAAGAATAAGCTCAGCCGAATGTCCCCACAGGTAATCTAAAACAATATCAATGGGAGTGCTTTTATGAATTTCTTTTAACTGAGAGGTAAACGATTCTTCATCTTGTTTTAAAGAAATAATTTCGTCAGCACCTAATTCTAAAAGATTTTGAAGTGTTTTTTCATTTCTTCCGGTTACGATTATTTTCTTTGCACCGTAATGTTTTGCAATCTGAATTGCCATTTGTCCTGTAAATCCTGTTGCTCCGTTAATCAAAATCGTTTCTCCGGGCTGTATTCCGGCTCTAAAACGAAGAGCCATTGCTGAGCCTGCAACCGCATTTGGCATGGCTGCCGCCACTGCATCATCGATTTCTTCTGGCAATACAACCATTCTGTTTTTCTCAACTAAAGCTTTCTCTGCAATTGTTCCTGAAATACCGCGGGCGTAAACTCTCGTTCCGTTTTCTAGTAAACCAATTGCGTCACTGCCAATTACAGTTCCGTTTGAATTATCATTTTCTGAAGAATAATGCTGGCCGCTCACAATTCCTTTATCCAGATTTGTAATTGCCACGGCTTTAACCGAGATTAAAACCTCATTTTCATTTGCTGCTATTGGTTCTGGAAATTCTGCATATTTAGGCAATTCGCCTTTTTTATAAACTACTGCTGCTTTCATAATTTTAAGATTATTAAATTTTATGAAGCAAAATTACAGGGCCGTTTACGGGCAGGCGATAACATTTGTTATCAAATTCAAAAAGGTTATTTTTTGTGTGCCAATTTACTTTTAATTCGGCTTAAATGAACGGTGCTTACGCCAAGATAAGAGGCAATATAATGCTGCGGAACACGCTGAATTATTTGAGGTTTTTCTTCAATTAAACTAAGATAACGCTGAGCAGGGGAGTCTTTTATGAAAGAAAAAAAGTGCTTCATATAATCAAATGTTCTTTGAAAAAGCATATTGATTAAACGATCCCGAAGTTCCGGGATTTCTTTTATTTCCTCCAAAATTGTATCGACATCTTTTTTATGAATCCACCATAAAACAGAAGGCTCGATGGTTTCGACCACAACCGGACTAGGGAATTTTTTAATAAAACTTTCAATAGAAGCCACACTCTGATTTTCGAAAAAGAACTGTGAAGTCAAATCTTTTCCATTATTATTAAACCAAACCCTGATACAGCCTTTTTCGATTATAAAAAGCTTTTTAGAAACTTCTCCTTCTTCAATCAAAACGGTTTTGGCCGGAACTTCAATACGATTGAAGTAACTGGTGTATTCGTTCCATTTCTCATCGGTTAAAGGGAATTTATTTCGGAATTGGTTGAACATTGATAATGAAAGTTTTTTATTTTTTAACAATAATTAGATCTCCTGGAAGAAATCTTTTTGTGTGATCACTAAAAACTTCTATCCAATTTTCTTTTTCGTCACTTTCACAATCATCTATAAGTCGATACTCCGAATAACCAGTTTTCATGTCTGGTAAACTTATAATTTCTTTAATTGATTTTGCATCTAAATTATAAAGTTCCGCTAAATCAATGAGATATAAGCATTTTTTTAAATCATCTTTATTTGAAATATTTGAGGATAAATTATTGCCTGTGCTATTTGAAAGTTGTTCTTCAATTTTTTGAAGTTCTTTTTTAATTAAATTCCTAACAAATTCCATTAGATCGTAATTTTGATATTAATACAAAACAGAACGAAAAAATATGAAACTAATTATCCAATCTTTACTTCGAATCAGATTCCACCTCAAACAACTGCACCTGACTTTTCAGTCTGTCAATCAACAAATTCATCATTCGTTTGTTTAAACTTGATGAATTTTGAATATAGGTATCATATTCTTCAATTGTAAAGAGCGCCATTACAATTCCTTTTAAAGAATTTCTAAACTTAATATCTTTTTGAATGGAATTTTCTATCGTCTGAAGTTTCTTTTCGACCGTATAGGAATAAAAATCGGGTTTATTTTTGTTTACGTAGTTAATAAAAACTGCAATAAACAAATCGTTTTGAAGTTTTAGTATAGGTCTAATCGTCTGATTTTGAAAGATCTCATCTGAAGAAGATTGAGCACTTACAGTTCCTAAAGTTTCGCCTCTGAATTCTCTTAAAAAAGTGTCTCTATCTGCCATGTTTTTTATTTAAATTTAGAAAAAAATCTAATACAAAAATCAAATTACGATATAAGTTATATTAGAAATTTAAGATTGAGTTCCTCATAATCTTATAATTCTTATATTGCTCTAAAAAAATCAAGATGAATATAAAAATAAAATCATTTTCTTTCCTTCTTTTAATTCTAATTGTAATCGTGTCTTGTAACTCAAAGGAGAATAAAGATAATTATAAAGAAGTTTTTTATCAGGCTGTAAATGATAAAGACACAGCAGTTTTAGCCATAAAAGTAAGCGACAAACGCTTTTATGGACGCTGCGAGATTTCATATTATCAGTTTGGAAAAGATTCCGGAGATGTAAGAGGGGATATCAAAGGAAATACATTAACGGGAGATTTTCATTATATTTCAAATGGCGGCAGCTGGAAAAGAATCCCTTTGGCTTTGCTAAAAAAGGACAACAAACTAATTCTGGGAAATGGTGTAATAGGAACTTATATGAATCTTCCGTGTTTTATTCAGGGAACTTTAACTTATAATGATCCTAAGTTTGTTTTTGAAGAAGTTAGGAAGTAGTTTTCAGTCTCAGTTTTCAGTCTCAGGTTTTACTTGTACTGAAAAAAACTGAGACTGAATACTAAAAAAATCACCTATCCAATCTTCCAATCTGTGATGGCAGTTCGAATATTTCAAGATCGAAATAAATAACAGAAGCCATAACATGATCGAAAATATCCGACATTATATATTCGTAGTTTGCCCAGCGTTTATCGCTCGAAAAAACATAAATTTCTAACGGAACACCATGTGCGGTAGATTGCAGCTGACGGCACATAATATGCATATTTTTGTTTAATCCGGGGTGGTCTAACAAATACTGCATTATATATTTTCTAAACATACCTAAATTGGTCATATTACGACCATTAAGCAAAAGAGATTTATCAATTCCTCTAAGCTCATTATACTTTTCAATTTCGGCTTGTCTGGTTTCGATATACGAAGTTATAAGCTGTATTCCTTTCATGTGATTCAAGTCATCATTGTTTAGAAAACGAATACTGCTGCTTTTTATTAAAACGTGTCTTTTAATACGTCTTCCGTCAGATTTCTGCATACCGCGCCAGTTCTGAAAAGAATCTGAACTCAGGGCATACGTTGGAATCGTAGTAATTGTATTATCGAAGTTGCGGACTTTTACGGTTGTCAGATTGATTTCGATTACGTCTCCATCGGCACCAAATTTATCCATTGTAATCCAGTCGCCAATACGAACCATATCGTTTATGGCAACCTGAACACTCGAAACAAATCCAAGAATAGTATCTCTAAAAATAAGGATAATAATAGCAGAAAGTGTTCCTAAAATGGTTAATAATTCGCCTTTTTTGATTCCGAATAATGTCGAAATAATCATCGCTACTCCAAAAATCCAAAGCACGATCATGATAACCTGAACGAAACTGTCGATAGGTTTATCGCTGTATTCCGGCTTTTGTTTTAAATAGTCGCGTAAAGCATTAAAAATGGTTCTGATGATCCATAAACTAATTAAAACGATATAAATGCCCACAATTTTTCCAAAAAGCAGTTCCCAGTATTCATACTTATCTAAAATAACCGGAACAGCTTTATAAATAAAGAAAAACGGAATTAAGTAGGCGGTATATTTTGTGGTTTTGTTGTGTATTAAATAATCGTCAAATTTAGTTTTGGTACGCTGGGCAAAAACGGCTGTAAGCGTAACCAAAACAAATTTGGCGATATAATAAATTGCATATGCCAAAACCAGCATAATAGCAATATTAATAACAAGACTAATGTAAGACGCAAAATTGCGGTTCATTCCCCAGTCTCTAAAAAGCGGATATAAAAAATTGAATATTTTATCCAAAAGCTTATGCATTTGCTTTAGTTTCTAAATACTTTTTCTCGATGTAAAATGTTCCAAACGGAATTAGAGAGGCGATTAGTATAATTGCAAAAGTTTTAAAATCCCAGTTTTGAGATTTTTTTAGTAAAAAAGCCAAAACAATATAACCAATAAAAAGGATTCCGTGTGTCATTCCTAATGGTCTTAATAAAGTATGGTAAAGTTCAGGATTGTTAGTTTTAATGATAAGCATATTGGCGAATAAAACTAAATATGAGATTCCTTCTAAAATAGCGGTAACTTTAAAAATCTTAAGCATGTAGATATATTTTTGAGATTATGCAGGCAAAATTAAGTATTAGGATTGGTTTTTGAGTTATGTGTCAGGAAAGTAATTTACTTTTGTATTCTTAAACTTTGATAATGAGCAAACGCGATTTAAAAAAATATTTAGCCGAATTAACCAAAGAACAACTAGAGGAACAACTCATCGAATTGTATGAAAAGTTCAGTACTGTAAAAGTCTATTATGACTTTGTTTTTAATCCAAAAGAAGACAAACTGCTGCAGGAATCTAAGGTTAAAATTTCGCACGAATATTTTCCGGTAAAAAAGCCCAGTGCAAGATGGCGTCCAAAAGCAAAAATGCGGCGCTCTGTGGCTCAAAAAATCATAAAACATTTCATTTCTTTAGGTGTTGATTCATTTATAATTGCCGATTTGATGTTTTATAACATAGAAATTGCGCAAACGTATTCGTCAAATAATTTTATTAAACAGGAATTGTTTTACAAAAGCATATTTAATTCATTTGAGCAGGCAGTAAATTTTGTTATTTCAAATGGAATTTTGACTGAATTTAAAGCAAGAATTGAAGCAGTTTATCAGCAGACTTTGCAGCAAAAATGGAAAAACAGGTATGATTTTGAAGCAATTCTGGAGAAAATTGATTTTTAAAAACATTTCCTATAAAAAATCTTAGTTTAAAAAAAACATTTATTTTAGGTTAAAATAAGATGAATAACTGTTTTTTAGATGTATTTTTGCAAAAATCCAAAAATAAACAATGTCTCAAAACACTTTAGAAATAGAAAGAGAAGAGAAAAAAGAACTTTATGCATACCAAAAAGGCGATATTGATGCCATTTTTGACCGCTTAGATAATGCTCCTCCAAAACATCATTTATTGTATCAATTGCCAACAGGAGGCGGGAAAACAGTAATATTCTCAGAAATTGTACGTCGTTATTTATCTAATAATGACAAAAAAGTGGTGGTTTTAACACACCGAATCGAGCTTTGCAAACAAACTTCAAAAATGCTGAAAGGCTTTGGCGTAAGCAACAAAATAATCAACAGTAAGGTAAAAGAACTGCCGGACCAAAACGATTATTCTTGTTTTGTTGCGATGGTCGAAACTTTAAAAAACCGTATTAATGATGAAAAACTGCATCTTGATAATATTGGTTTGGTGATTATTGATGAGGCACATTACAATTCATTCAGAAAATTATTAAACTCATTTAAAAATGCATTTATTTTAGGAGTTACGGCAACTCCGTTGAGTTCTAACATAAAACTGCCAATGCACCAGAGCTATGACGAACTTATAGTAGGTGATACAATTGGCTCTTTAATAGACAAAGGATTTTTGGCCAGAGCTACAACATACAGTTATGATGTGGGTCTGACTTCATTAAAAGTAGGTATTAATGGAGATTACACCGTAAAATCTTCAGATGATTTATATACCAACTCAATGATGCAGGAAAAACTGCTTCATGCCTACACAGAACGTTCTTTAGGAAAAAAGACCCTGATTTTTAATAATGGTATCCATACCTCTTTATATGTATATGATACTTTTAGAGAAGCAGGTTACGATATCAGACACCTTGACAATACAAGCAGTTCTGAAGAACGTAAAGATATTTTACAGTGGTTTAAGAAAACTCCAGACGCTATTTTAACTTCTGTAGGGATCTTAACAACCGGATTTGATGAACCTACTGTTGAAACCATTATCTTAAACAGAGCAACAAAATCATTAACTTTATATTTCCAGATGATTGGCCGAGGTTCTCGTAAATTACCTGGTAAAGATGAGTTTACAGTTATCGATTTAGGAAACAACGCCGCTCGTTTTGGATTGTGGAGCGAACCTGTAAACTGGCAGCATATCTTTAAATCTCCTGAATTTTATCTGGAGAATTTAAGAGATGATACTGAAATCGAAATGTTCTTTAAATACAGCATGCCGCCAGAATTAAGAGCAAAATTCAGCAAAACAGCCGATGTAACTTTTGATATAGATGAAGAACATAAACTGGCTATTAAGCAAAATTTACGTTCTAAAATAGTATTAGACAAATCATTAGAACAACACGCCGCAATGTGTGTTGATAATACCGAGACACTTCAGGAAGCTAAAGCGCTTTCTAAAGAATTAGATGATGATATCGAATGCCGAATTAAACGTTTTGCAAAATGTTTAAGCCAGTGCAGTAAAAACTACCGCGAATGGCTTCTGGATGATTACAAGCAAAGATTAACCTTGCTGGTAGGTAAAAAATACCGCGAAAAAATCATGAACGAACCGGATTGATAATTTAAAAGTTTTAATTGTTTCAGGTTTCATGTTTCAAGTTGTTGGAATCTAAACATAATATAATTTAGAAAGGAGAAATTGCGATTTAATGTGATTTCTCCTTTTGTCAAACTTATCAGGCTTCTGTGCAACTTGAAACATGAAACCTGAAACAAAAAAACTAAAAATCATGTCTAAACAATTCTCAACATTAGGAGTTTCAGAACCTATTTTAAAAGCTTTAAGCGAATTAAATATTGTTGAACCAACAGAAATTCAACAAAAAACAATTCCGCTTTTATTAGCTGAAAACCATGATGTTGTAGGTTTGGCTAAAACCGGAACCGGAAAAACAGCCGCTTTTGGACTTCCATTATTACAATTAATTGACACAAAATCAAGTGCTGTTCAGGCTGTAATTTTAGTGCCGACAAGAGAATTAGGGCATCAGATTTTTAGAAATTTAGAAGATTTTTCAAAATATATCCCCAACATTTCAATTGCTGCAACTTGCGGCGGAATTCCAATAAAACCTCAAATTGAGCGTCTTAAAACACCAACTCATATTATCGTTGCCACTCCGGGACGTTTAATTGATTTGATTCAGAGAAAAGCTGTAGACTTAAAACAAACCCAATATTTAGTTTTAGACGAAGCCGACGAAATGGTTTCGATCCTAAAAGAAAGTCTGGATGAAATTTTAACCGAAATTCCTAAAAAACACCGTACTTTATTATTCTCAGCAACTTTGCCGGGAACTATAAAACAACTGGTTCAGAATTATTTGAACAAAAATGTAGTTCAGGTAAGCGCAAGTATGGAAGTGGTAGGCAATCAAGGAATTGACCACCAATATATTGTGGTAGATCCTATTGAAAAACTAGATGTTTTAATGCACTTTTTAAATTCGAGAGAAGGAGAAAGAGGTATTATTTTCTGTAAAACAAAAGCTGCTGTAAACAAATTGGCAAAAAATCTGGCAATAAACCGTTTTTCTTCCGGAGCTATTCACGGAAGTTTAACACAAGGTATTCGTGACAGAATCATGGAACAGTTTCGTGAAGGTCATATTAATATTCTGGTTGCTACTGATTTAGCTGCAAGAGGAATTGACGTAAAAGAAATCTCTTATGTTGTAAATTACCATTTACCAGATGCTTACGAAACCTATGTTCACCGAAGCGGAAGAACTGCCAGAGCAGGAGCAAAAGGGCTTTCGCTGACTGTTTTACAAGAAGAAGAAGTTTTTGAAATTGCTGATTTTGAAAGAGAACTGGGGCTTACGTTTTCTAAGTTTCAAAAACCGTCTGCGTTGAGTATTGAAGAAAATAATACACTTTTATGGGCGAAACAAATCTTTAAAACAAAACCCAATCATGATATCTCAACTGATTTAAAAACGAAAGTAAAAACCGTTTTTCATCATTTGACTAAAGACGAACTTATCGAGAAATTAATGGCAAATTATATTTTGCAAAACAAAATCGATATAGTTGATAAAACATTTAAAAAAAGCAAAAAGTAGCAAAGATGACTTTTGTCATTGTTTATTAAAGTTGTACATTTATAAGGAATTATTTTATAATCCTACTTAATAAACAACATATATGAACATAGTCATAATAGGAGGTGGTTTTGCGGGAATAAATCTCGCAAAAGAGCTCGTTAACCATCCAGACATACAAGTAACCCTTGTAGACAAAAACAATTATAACTTTTTTCCGCCGTTAATATATCAAGTTGCGACAGCTTTTTTAGAGCCGTCAAGCATTAGTTATCCCTATAGAAAATTTTTTGCTGGTAAAAAAAATCTTCAGTTTCGTTTAGGCGAACTTCTTTCTGTAGTTCCAGCCGAAAATAAGATCATTTTAAATAATGGTGAATTATCATACGATCACCTTGTTTTTGCAACAGGAGCAGAAACAAGTTATTTTGGTATGGAGAATGTAATGAAAAACGCCATTCCGATGAAAACTCTTAATGATGCCATCGAAATGCGAAATACACTGCTTAAAAATCTTGAAAAAGCGGCCATTTGCAAAGACATGCGCAAACGCCGTAAATTATTAACGATTGTTGTTGCCGGAGGAGGACCAACAGGAGTTGAAGTTTCTGGAATGTTTGCCGAAATGCGAAAAAGCATTCTTTTAAAAGAATATCCAGAACTGGATACATCTGCAAGTAATGTATATTTAGTAGATGGAGGCGATGCACTTCTGGCTCCAATGAGCAAAGAATCTCAAAAAGATACCTTAGACGCCCTGACAAAATTAGGAGTTGTAGTAAAATTAAACACTAAAGTTGTTGATTACGTTGACGATACCGTATTCTTTGAAAGCGGAGAAACCATCAAAACTAAAAACTTAATCTGGGCTGCCGGAGTTTCTGCTAAAATTTTTGAAGGAATTCCGCAGGAAAGTTACGGTCGCGGCCGACGCATGGCTACAGATCAATACAATAAGGTAAACGGACTGGAAAATGTTTATGCAATTGGTGATACTGCAATTTTAGCCGGCGATAAAAATTTCCCTAACGGACACCCGCAAGTTGCGCAGGTTGCTATTCAGCAAGGATTAAATCTTGCGAAAAACTTTAAGGCAATGACAAAAAACAAACCGTTGAATCCTTTTATGTATAAAGACAAAGGTTCAATGGCAATTATTGGAAAAGCAAAAGCCGTAGTAGATTTACCAAGTCCAAAATGGCATTTTAAAGGATTTTTTGCCTGGATTATCTGGTTGTTCATCCACTTAATTTCTTTAATTACGTATAGAAACAGATTAAACACATTTTGGAACTGGATGGTTGCTTACTTTGCAAGAGACCAGTCTCTTAGAATGATTATCAGACCAGATAAAAAATCTCAGGAGAAATAAAAATTCCAATAGATTAGATAATATAAAAAAGCCAGAATCAAAAATTCTGGCTTTTTTATTGGAATTTCTACTCATTAATGAGCAGGTATATTATCATCAGCAGCTATTTCTACTTTATTTTTGATAAATCGCTTTCCAATATTTAAAACTATAAAAGCAATAATTGTAGTTACGGTCATGATAAGAACCATTGGCGCTACAGAATCCTTTACGAAAACTCCAACAGCAAATGAGGCCAAAGATCCTAATCCTAACTGAATTGCGCCCATTAAAGCCGAAGCACTTCCTGCATTTTTTGCAAAAGGAGCCATTGTAAGCCCGGCAGTATTAGGGTTTGAAATTCCTAAACAACCCAGGAAAATAAACAGGATCGCTATAGTTTCATATAAACCCAGTAAATTGTTTAAAGAAAGTATAAGAAAAACAATACTAACGGCAGACTGCAGAATTAATGCTGCAAAAATCATCTGTTCACTTGAAAATCTCTTTAATAAAACAGAATTTAACTGGCTTGAACCAATAAAACTTACAGACATAAAGGCAAAAATCCATCCATAGGTTTTAGCATCAACATGATAAATATCCATAAAAATGATAGGAGAGGCCGCTACATACGTAAATAATCCCGAAAATGCGATTGCTCCGGTAAATGCATACGTATAAAATTGCGGTTCTTTAAGAACTTTTAAAAAGTTCGAAATAATTGGTTTTGGTTTTAATGATATTGAAGTGTCTGGTTTGTAACTATTTGGCAAACCAATTTGAGCAGCAATCAAAATAGCAATTCCCATAAACATAAGTATAGAAAATACAGTATGCCAGCCATAATCTTCGGTAACATAACCGCCAATTGTAGGCGCCAGCATCGGCGAAAGCCCTAAAACAAGCATTAACAATGAAAATACTTTTGGAATATCTTTTACAGGAAATAAATCACGAACCATTGCTACAGAAGCAACTGTTGCGGCACAGCTTCCGATAGCCTGAATAAAACGCAAGAAAATAAATGTATCGATATCAGTTACATACGAACAGCCCAAAGAAGCTAAAATATAAACCATTAAACCAACAAACAATGGTTTTTTGCGTCCAAAACGGTCTAATAATGGGCCGTAAAGCAATTGTCCGGCAGAAATTCCAATGAAATAACTAGATAAACTCATCGAAACTTTGGCTACCGAAGTATTCAAATCTTTTGCAATACCAGAGAATCCAGGTAAGTACATATCGATTGAAAAAGGACCAAGAGCGGTTAAAGAACCTAAAATGAGAATGAGTTTGAGGTATTTTTTTGTTGTCATTTTATTAAAAAGAGGCTTATAATTTCCTGCAAAGATAAATATTTAGTATCTTGTTAGGTATATTAATTATCCTTTATCAAAACTGGGTATTATACAAGCTTTCAAAAATGTTTTGAAACAATAACTTAAAATTTAAATTTATGAAAAAATTCACTTTACTATTAGCACTTATTTTTACGACAATTTCATTTGCTCAGACCATTACATCAAAAAAAGAAGATGTGAGCCCGGCGCAGTATGATTTAATACAAAAAGTTAATCAATTTTATCCGGACATCACGGTAAATAAAACGATTACCAATTTTTATGCAGATGGAACTATTATTGACTCTCAGCAGGAATTTGATTTGACTGGGTCGAAATTTACAAGTTACAAACTAGGAATTGAACCTGATAATAAAAAATTGTTATTTGAATATGTATCTGATGAAACCGGTAAAGTTTACGGAGACGTTTCAGTTTTTAAAGGAAATGTTTTGAGAACAACATTCTCTGATAAAACAAATCAGATTGAAGTTTCGCTTAACGGAAAATCCGTTTATTTGAAAAAAATAAAATAATTTTTCAAATACGAGAAATTTAAAGCATCACATTACGTGATGCTTTTTTTATGAAGTATATTGTTTACTTGTTCTGAATCAATTTTTCCAATTTATCAATCATTTCCTTTTGCTGCAACAGCATACGCTCGTAAAGCTCTACCATTTTATCCAAAGGATTGAATGTACAATTGAAATTTGCCTGCGCACCATCTGTAAAAGTATTAGCAACAGCGCTGTCGTGGAAAGTATTTGCTATGATATTAATTGCTGAATCTTCGTCAAAATTCTCGATCGCTTCAACAGGTAATTTAAGAATTTTAGCAACCTGAGCTAAAATATCAGTTTCAATGAATTCTTTTTGCTCCAAAATAGAGATTTTCTTTTGACTCCAGTCTTCACCCAATTCAAAGGCAAGAGCTTCTTGTTTAATGCCCAGCATTTCACGGAAACGTTTTATATTTCTGCCTTGATGTATTTTCTTCTCTGTCATATTGATATGTATCGTAAATGTCAAATATAGGATTTTTACTTAAAATAATTAAAAGATATTCATTTTAATCCTTAACATGATTTTATTAATGATCCTGTATAAATGGGATATTTTAAAAAAAAATATTTTTATTTTCGAAATACGCGAAATTTGATGCAGTATATATTTGAAGCTTTTTTTTAAGCTGTAAATATCATCAGCTCAAAAAATCAATATTTGAGAAATAAAAAAAATATTTTCCAAATATGAGAAATTTGACGCAGTACCATAATGCATCAAATTTTATTTTAAAACCAAATTATGAGATATAGATAAATGCGTTATTGCTATAAAAGAATAAATAATTATACCTTTGATTTAAAAAGTAAGAATATATGATTCCAAATAGTTTTAGCGTAAGAACCTATGCAGTATGTGAAAATGAAGGTAAAATTTTAGGCCTGTACGAATATCACAACAACGAACTTTATTGCAAATTGCCTGGAGGCGGTGTAGAATTTGGAGAAGGTTTACTCGATTGTTTACATAGAGAATTTCAAGAGGAATTAAATGCAGAAATTGAAATTATCGAACATTTATATACACAAGAGGAGTTTATACAATCAATTTTTGATAGTACTAAACAAATTCTTATAATTTATTATATAGTTAAAATCAAGAATTTACAAGATATAAAAGCAAATTGCGCTGAAATACAAAGATTTGAATGGATTGACATAAATAATCATTGTTTCTCTTTACCTACAGATATTATCGCTGTAGAAAAATTCAAGGATAGAAAAAAAACTTTATAACTTAATATAGGGCTTATTTGTGTGATGCTTGTTTTTAAGCTGTAAATATGATCAGCCAAAAATTCAATATTTGAGAAATAAAAAAAATATTTTTCAAATATGAGAAATTTGATGCAGTGCCATAATGCATCAAATTTTATTTTAAACTAGATTATGAGGCATGGATAAATGCATTATTTCAAAAAAAAATTATTATTTAGAATACGGGAAATATGAGGAACAATAATATGTACAGAAGAAATTCAATTAAACGTTTACAAACGGATAAAATGTATTTTGAAACTATATACAAATAATGTATAATTCAACTATATTGTAACATATTTTTGCTAAAAGAAATGTAATAAAAAAGTTTCAAATATGTTACAAGAAATTATCGCATACAGAAAAGTTGCTGCACAATTAGACGAATTAATAGACAAATCGCCATACAAAAAAAAATATATAATAGAGCAGTTAGGTTTGTCGAGTCCAACATATTACAGAAAACTTCAAACTCAAACATTTACAATTAGTGAAATGCTTTCGATTGCAAAAATTCTTGATCCATTAGAATACAATAAATGGGAATTATTAGAAGAAATCGAACAAAGTAAAGAAGATATTAGAAACGGAAAAACTATTCCGCACAGCGAAATGATTAAAAGAATAAAAGCAAAAAAGAAAGATATTTAAAATAAATCTTTAACCTGTTTTTGTCGGTTATCATGAAAAAGCAAAAGAAATACTTTACCGTCAACAATAGTATAAAATAAGGTTATTTGCTTTACAACTAAAATACACCTAAAATCAAAATATAATTAAAAAGCCTGAATTTTACAAAACCTGTACTACAAGCATTACTATTATATTTGACCTATAATTTATATTATGTAAAATAGAAATTATTAGAAAACCAATGCTCTTTTTCAGTTATACCTATTCTTATTATCGTATTTAATAATCTTTACCACTGTTTGAGAAACCAATAAATTAGATTTTTTAATTAAATACGTACTCTATTGCTGACATTTATTAAATATTATTTTATACAACTATAAATCAAATATTTATGTAACTTTAATTTTTAAAAAAGCTTTTCAAAGCCTTGAATCCAGTAATTCTTAACATTTCTTTAAAATAATCAGATTCTGCTCAAGTTGCTTTCATTGTAAGACTAAATTTTATTATTTTTACATTGAATATTTTAAAAAATATTATCCACATTATATGAATACAATTGCTGAGCATATTGCAGATTTTTTAAAAGAATACCCGCCATTTGATAATTTAACCTTTCAGGAATTGTCAGATATTGCTACAAATATTCGTGTCATCAATTTAGAAAAACATGCAGTATTGTTTCAAAATAATGATCCTTTGCACGACAGTTTTTATGTTGTAGCTTCTGGCGTTATTAATTTAACTACAATTGCTGATGCTGAGGAAACTATTATTAATAAATGTCATGAAGGAGATATTTTTGGACTAAGACCTTTCTTTGCCAAAAACAACTATATGATGACTGCAAAAGCACGTGAAGAAAGCATTATTTATGCGATTCCTATTGCAGTATTTAGACCTTTTGTAGCTAACAATTCTGATGTTTTGAACTTTTTGCTTGAAAGTTTTGCCATAAATTCAAGACATACCAAAGATAATGCACGTTCTAATGGTAAATTAGATGCTGATAATGTGTTTATTGACCAGCAGTCAGAAATACAATTTATCCAGTCTCTTACCTATAATAACTCACCGTTAACTACTGATTCACATCATATTGTAAAAGATGTTGCGCTTTTAATGACAGAATCAATGGTTGATAATATTGTAGTTTGCGAAAAAAATCATCCAATTGGTATTGTAACTCATGCCGATTTAGCTTCTAAAATTGCAACCGGACGTTACCCAATTACTGAAACGATTGACAAAATTATGTCTTCGCCTGTAGTTACTGTAATTGAAAATGTTTCTCTTGCCGAAGCCCAGTTATTAATGCTGAAACATAATGTTTCTCACCTTTGCGTAACTAAAGACGGTACAAGTAAATCTGCCGTAAAAGGAATTATTTCTGAACACGATTTAGTTGTCGCTCAAGCTAGTAACCCTGGTGTTTTAATTAAAGAAATTAAGCGTTCACAATTACCAAAAGATTTAAAACAAATTCGCGATCGTCTGTCTGATTTGATTCAGAATTCGATTCAAAAAAATATACCTATTTCACACGTCAGCAATATTGCCAGCGAAATTAATCTGGCCATAATTAAACGCGCTGTAGAATTGTCTATTTTAGATTTAGGCTCTCCTCCTGCCAGATTTGCCTGGTTGAGCATAGGAAGCCAGGGGCGTAAAGAACAGCTTTTATTGACAGATCAGGATAGTATTTTGATTTTTGAAGATGTTGCGCCAGAGAAATACAGAGAAGTAAAAGATTACTTTTTACGACTGGCAAAACGCACCACAGCGATTCTTGAAAAAGTAGGTTACGAATATTGTCCAAACGGACACATGGGAAGTAACATGCTTTGGTGTAAGTCATTGAGTGACTGGACAAAACAGTACAACAGCTGGATGAATACTCCAGGTGAAAACAGCAATGATTTGAGCAGTATTTTCTTTGATTATGAGATCGTAATTGGTGAACCAAAAATTGAAGAAGTTATTGAAAATGTGGTATTTAAAAATGCTGTAAACAATACTTTATTCTTTGATTTCTTAGGAAACGATGCTTTAAAAAGAAACTCACCTTTGAGCTTCTTTAAAAAATTCATTGTTGAAGAAGAAGGACCGCATAAAGGAAAATTCGACATTAAAACCCGTGCTTTGATGCCTTTAATAGACAGTGCACGTTTATTGATTTTGAGTGCCAATATAAAAGGAATTAAAAACACCTATTTAAGATTCAAACAATTAGCTATAACCGATTCTAAGAACGCCGAAATATATTTAAGTTGTGCAGAAGCTTTTTTAACGCTTTCAAAGTTTAGAACTGTTGAAGGATTTAAAAATGACGATTCTGGGCAATATATTAATTTAAGAGAAATGTCTAAAACAGACAAAGAGAAGTTAAAAAATGCTTTGACCCCGATGAAAGACCTTGAGGAACTAATTAAGAGTAAATTTCAACTTACACAATTCTCATAAATATGCTAGACTGGATTAAAAACATTAACAAGGATTATCCGGAATTCTGGAAAGAGTACTTGACAAAATTAGAAGCAAAACCCAGCAAATTTGTGGTTTTGTCTACTGAAACTTCTGGCTTAAATCCTAATAAAGATGTTATTTTGTCTCTTGGCGCTTTTTCGGTCATAGATGACAGCATTATAATTAAGGAAAATTTTGAAGCCGTTTTACTGCAGTACAAATTCTTAGAAGACAATGGTCTTTCTAACGAATTTATTATTGAGAGCAAAATGACAAAAATGCCCGAAGCTGAGGCCTTAGAAGCTTTTATTAACTTCTTGGGAAATGCTGTTTTGGTTGGTCATCATATTAATTTTGACATTGAAATGCTTAACGCAGCTTTAGAAAGATTAGATTGCGGCAGGTTAAAAAATGAAGCGCTTGATATTGACGTTATGTACAGAAAATTAACTGACATTAACGACAAACAGTTTTCTTTAAACGATTTATGCGAAATTTATAAAATTCCAAAAAGTGACAGAAATTCATCTGCCGAAGATGCTTACAAAATTGGGCTTCTGTTCTTAAAACTAAAATCGCGTTTGGGAATTAAATAAAAAATAGCACTTTGCAGGACTTCGACTTCGCTCAGTCTGACATAAATTATGAACATAAAAAAAGCCTCTTAATTTTTAAGAGGCTTTTTATTTAATTATTTATTGAGAATTATACAATTCTTTCTTTCATAATTTGTTCTACAACTTCAGGATTTAATAATGTAGTTGTATCTCCAAAGTTAGAGAAATCACCTTCGGCAATTTTACGTAAAATTCTACGCATAATTTTTCCTGAACGAGTTTTTGGTAAACCAGAAACGAATTGGATTTTATCTAATTTCGCAATTGGCCCAATGTGATCAGAAATATACTGGTTGATCTCTTTTGTTAAGTTTTCTTTATTTCTAACTTCTCCGGTTTCTTTCAGGATAACAAAACCATATAATGCATTTCCTTTAATATCATGAGGGAATCCAACAATTGCAGATTCGGCAACCGCCTGATGTTCGTTGATAGCATCTTCAATTGGTGCAGTTCCTAAATTATGTCCAGAAACAATTACAACATCATCTACTCTACCTGTAATTCTGTAATATCCTACTTCATCGCGTAATGCACCGTCTCCTGTAAAATATTTTCCAGGGAAAGCAGAAAAATACGTTTCTTTATAACGATCGTGGTTATTCCAGATCGTTCTGGCGATTCCAGGCCATGGAAATTTAATACATAAACTTCCAACTACTTGATTTCCTTCAATTTCGTTGCGTTTTTCATCCATTAAAACCGGCTGAATTCCCGGTAATGGTAAAGTTGCATAAGTAGGTTTTGTAGGCGTAACAAAAGCAATTGGCGAAATCATGATTCCACCGGTTTCTGTCTGCCACCAAGTATCTACTACAGGACATCTCTTGTCTCCAACGTGGTCGTTGAACCAGTGCCAAGCTTCTTCGTTGATTGGCTCTCCAACAGATCCAATTACTTTAAGAGATTTTAGAGGATATTTTTGAATATAATCTAAACTTTCTTTTGCTAATGAACGAATCGCTGTTGGCGCTGTATAAAATTGTGTGATTTTATGTTTTTCGATAATATCCCAAAAACGGCTGAAATCAGGATAAGAAGGAACACCTTCAAAAATTACAGTAGTTCCTCCATTTAACAATGGTCCGTATAATATATAAGAGTGTCCAGTAATCCATCCAATATCTGCCGTACACCAAAAGATATCATTTTCTTCGTGGCTGAATACGTTTTTGAATGTATAAGCTGTATAAACCATGTATCCCGCTGTTGTATGCACCATTCCTTTTGGTTTTCCTGTTGATCCAGATGTATATAAAATAAACAAAGGATCTTCGGCATCCATAATTTCTGCAACACTATTATCAAGAGCTGCATCTAATAATGGCTGTAACCAAATATCACGGCCTTCTTTCATAGCAACTTCTGTTTTAGTTCTTTTTACAACCAAAACTTTAGAAACTGACGGACAAGTATCTAAGGCTTCATCAACAATTCCTTTTAAATCAATTGTTTTATTTCCTCTGTAACCACCGTCTGATGTAATAACCATTTTACACTCACAGTCATTAATTCTGGCAGAAACTGCAGAAGCAGAAAATCCTGCAAAAACTACTGAGTGAATTGCTCCAATTCTGGCACAGGCCAAAACAGCAACTGCTAGTTCAGGAATCATTGGCAGGTAAATGCACACACGGTCTCCTTTACGGATTCCCTGCTCACGCAAAACATTTGCCATTTTCGAAACTCTTTCGTAAAGCTCGTTGTATGTTATATGTAAAGCTTCTTCAGAAGGTTCATTCGGCTCAAAAATAATAGCCGTTTTATCTCCTCTTTTGCTTAAGTGTCTGTCGATACAATTTTTGGTGATGTTAACCTTTGCTTCAGTAAACCATTTTACTTCGGCATCGGCCATATTAAAATCAACAACTTTTTCCCACTGTTGATACCAAGTAAAATTTTCTTCAGCAATTTTTCCCCAAAATTTTCTCGGCTCTCGTATTGACTTATTGTAATGTTTAAAATATTGTTCTAAATTTTCAATTTTATAATAACTCATAGTTTTGTGGAATTTTTTTATAAATGTATTAAATATGCTTCTATTCTTAAAATTATTTAATTCATAAATTTTGGCAAAAAAAAACATATAATAAATAAAATATAAGCTTTTTTTAAAGTTATCCTAAAAAAACATATTTTAAAGGAAAATGTAAATCACAAAAAAGGCATGACAAACAAATTATCACACCTTTTTATTTAACAAATTTCAATAACAATTAATTCTGTAATTTCTGCATTACAATACTTTATCTATTTTGAAAATAGCAGCATCTTTATTAATTATAAATAGAAATTTCAACAAGTATATTTTTGTTTAAAAATATACCCCGTTTTCGGGATCAGCTTCACTTAACTTACTTGTATCACAGAAGTTAAGTGAATGCAATATGCATCTATATCTATTTACTTAATAAGTGCTTACTAATTCAAAATATTAATTCAAAACATTGATACAGAGCAAATTCCACCTTGACATGGGCGGAAATTCCCAAATTTATTTATCCAATTTTTTTCATTGCTGTCATAGACTCACGTAACCAGGCTCCTACTTCTTCGATAGGGTGCTGACGAATTTCTTTGTTAACTGCAATTAAAACTGTATTATCTACTCCGTTTGAAGTTGAGAATGGTTTACCAATAATGTTAGTTTCTACTTTTTTCATGAATTCAGTCAATAATGGCTTACAAGCATGATCAAATAAATAACATCCGTACTCAGCAGTATCAGAAATTACACGGTTCATTTCAAATAATTTCTTTCTAGCGATTGTGTTTGCAATTAATGGTAATTCGTGTAATGACTCATAGTAAGCAGATTCTTCGATGATACCAGCTTCTGTCATAGTTTCAAAAGCTAACTCAACACCTGCTTTTACCATAGCAATCATTAATACTCCATTATCAAAATATTCCTGCTCAGAGATTGGAGCTTCTTGCGGTGCTGTTTTTTCGAAGTTAGTTTCTCCTGTTGCAGCTCTCCATTTCAATAAGTTAACATCGTCATTAGCCCAGTCGATCATCATAGTTCTTGAGAATTCTCCAGAAATAATATCGTCTTGGTGTTTTTGGAATAACGGACGCATGATGTCTTTTAATTCTTCTGCTAATTCGTAAGCTTCAATTTTAGAAGGATTATTTAAACGATCCATCATGTTTGTAATACCACCATGTTTCAAAGCTTCAGTGATAGTTTCCCATCCGTATTGAATTAATTTTGAAGCATAAGCTGCATCTATTCCTTTTTCAACCATTTTATCAAAACATAAAATAGATCCAGTTTGAAGCAATCCGCAAAGAATTGTCTGCTCACCCATTAAATCTGATTTTACTTCAGCTACGAAAGATGATCTTAAAACTCCTGCTTTGTGTCCACCAGTTGCTACAGCATAAGCTTTTGCCTGATCTAAACCAAATCCGTTTGGATCGTTTTCCGGGTGAACTGCAATAAGTGTTGGCACACCAAATCCTCTTTTGTATTCTTCACGTACCTCAGAACCAGGACATTTTGGAGCACACATAATTACTGTAATATCTTTACGAATCTGCATTCCTTCTTCAACAATGTTGAAACCGTGAGAATAAGCTAAAGTTGATCCTTGTTTCATTAATGGCATAATAGCATTAACTACAGAAGTATGCTGTTTATCCGGAGTAAGGTTACAAACTAAATCAGCCGTTGGAATCAACTCTTCATAAGTACCTACTTTAAACCCGTTTTCAGTTGCATTTTTATATGAAGCTCTCTTTTCTGCAATTGCATCTGCACGCAAAGCATAAGAAATATCTAAACCTGAATCTCTCATGTTTAAACCTTGATTCAAACCTTGTGCACCACAACCTACAATGACAACTTTTTTACCAGCTAATGCTGAAATTCCGTCTGCAAATTCTGATTGCTCCATAAATTCGCAAACTCCTAGTTGCTCTAATTGTAATCTAAGTGGTAGTGTGTTGAAATAATTTGCCATTTTGTTTTAAAATATTAATGAAATGAAATTTAATAATTGATTATTTTTATGATTACGGCCTAAACCGTCTTTAAATTTTTATTTGAATGTTTCGAGTAATGCTGAAATTTCCATTTTTTGTTTAGAAACCGAAATTCTGCCTGAACGAACAAACTGCATAATACCGTAAGGTTTGAATTTTTCGTATAATTCTTCAATTTCAGAACGTCTTCCAGATTTTGAAATCACGAAAAAATCTCTTGAAACCGTTACAATTGTAGACTGGCTTTCTTTGATAATATTCTGAATTTGTTTTTCATCAAACAATAAGCTTGAAGCAATTTTAAAAAGTGCATTTTCAAGAAAAATTGTTTCTTCATCTGTATGATAAAATGCTTTTATAACTTCAATTTGCTTTTCGATCTGGCCTACAATATTTTGAACCCATTTTTCAGTTGTATTTACTACAATGATAAATCTTGAAACATTTTCTATTTCTGATTCTGAAACATTTAGACTTAATATATTAATGTGACGCTTTAAGAATATTCCAGATATTCTATTTAACAAGCCTACGTTATTTTCTGAGTATACCGATATGGTAAATGTTTTCTCTTCCATGTTGTTTTTAGTTTTTTTTTGTTTCAAGTTTCAAGTTTCACTCCCGATGGCTATCGGGATTGAAACATGAAACTTGAAACTTGAAACTTTTTTAGCTTAATCTAATTTCTGAAACGCATGCTCCGGTTGGAATCATTGGAAAAACGTTGTTTTCTTTTTCCACCATAACTTCTAAGAAATAAGAATCTTTAGAAGCCAGCATTTCTGCAACAGCAGCATCTAAATCTTCTCGCTGTGTTACTTTTTTAGATTTAATATGATATCCTTCGGCAATGGCAACAAAATTTGGATTAATCATTTTTGTTGAAGCGTATCTGTTATCAAAGAACAATTCCTGCCATTGACGTACCATTCCTAAAAACTCATTATTTAGAATTACAATTTTTACAGGAACCTGAGTCTGAAAAATCGTTCCTAATTCCTGAATTGTCATCTGAAAACCTCCATCGCCAATAATAGCAACAACTTCACGGTCTGGTCTTCCCATTTTAGCTCCAATTGCAGCCGGAAGCGCAAATCCCATTGTTCCTAATCCGCCAGAAGTAATATTACTTTTTGTTGAATTGAATTTTGCATAACGGCAGGCAAACATTTGATGCTGTCCTACGTCTGAAACTATAATTGCATCACCTTTTGAGTGTTTGTTGATCATTTCAATAGTCTCTCCCATTGAAAGACCAGCTGATGATGGATTTAATTCGTCTTTAATTACTGAATCAAATTCAATTTTAGCCAATTCTTTAAATTCATTGTGCCATAAATCGTGTGATTTTGCATCAAGCAGCGGCAATAAAGCAGCTAAAGATTCTTTTACATCACCTAAAACAGCAATTTCTGTTTTAACGTTTTTATCAACCTCTGCAGGATCAATTTCGAAGTGAATTACTTTTGCCTGTTTTGCGTAAGTTTTTAAATTACCCGTTACACGATCGTCAAAACGCATACCGAAGGCAATTAATACATCACATTCATTTGTCAGCAAGTTTGGTGCATAATTTCCATGCATTCCTAACATACCAACATTTAAAGGATGATCTGTTGGCAGAGCCGAAAGTCCTAAAATAGTCCATGCAGCCGGAATTCCTGATTTTTCAAGAACTGCCTTAAATTCAGCTTCAGCCTGACCTAAAATAATTCCCTGACCAAAAACGATAAAAGGTTTTTTAGCACTATTAATTAAGGCCGCAGCTTCGGCAACTTTATCTAAATTTAATTTCGGAACCGGATTATAACTTCTAATTCCAGTACATTTTTCATAACTAAAATCGAACTCATCAAACTGAGCATTTTTAGTAATGTCGATTAAAACAGGCCCTGGACGTCCAGAACGAGCGATATAAAATGCTTTTGCAATAATTTCAGGAATTTGAGAAGCTTCGGTTACCTGAAAGTTCCATTTTGTAACCGGAGTTGAAATTCCGATGATATCTGTTTCCTGAAAAGCATCAGATCCTAATAAATGTCTTCCAACTTGTCCTGTAATACAAACCATTGGAGTTGAATCGATCTGAGCATCGGCAATTCCGGTTACAAGATTTGTAGCTCCTGGTCCAGAAGTTGCAATTGCAACACCCACTTTTCCTGTTGCTCTCGCATATCCCTGAGCAGCATGCGTTGCACCTTGTTCGTGACGTACTAAAACGTGGTGCAGCTGATCCTGAAATTTATATAATTCGTCGTAAACCGGCATTATAGCTCCTCCCGGATATCCATAAATTAAGTCTACTCCTTCTTCTAATAAGCATCTAATAACGGCTTCGGCGCCTGATATTCTAATTGTTCCCATTTGGTAATTTTATTGTTTAGAATTTGAAATAATTACAGTTTTCAAACTCATATTTTTTTTGTCGGTTAATTATCGGTAACACAGCCTGTTGAAGCACTAGAAACCGATCTTGCGTATTTAAGTAAAACCCCTCTGTCAACTTTTAGCGCTGGTTGAACCCAAGCCGCTTTACGAGCTGCAAATTCTTCGTCAGATATTTTCAGGTCGATTGTATTTTTTACAGCATCGATAGCAATTAAATCTCCATCTTTTACTAGTGCAATACCACCTCCGTCATAAGCCTCTGGTGTTACGTGTCCTACCACGAATCCGTGTGAACCTCCGGAGAATCTGCCGTCTGTAATAAGTGCACAGCTGCTTCCTAATCCTGCACCAATAATGGCAGATGTCGGTTTTAGCATTTCAGGCATACCCGGACCACCTTTTGGTCCACAACCTCTAATGACGACGACATTACCTGGTTTAATCTTTCCGGCCTGCAAGCCAGGAATTACTTCAAATTCACCTTCAAAAACTACAGCTGGTCCTTCGAAATATTCTCCTTCTTTTCCGCTGATTTTTGCCACAGCTCCTTCAGAAGCAAGGTTTCCGTATAAAACCTGAATATTTCCTGTTGGTTTTAACGCTTTTTGAATTTCATGAATTACTTCTTGTCCGTCTTGTAAATCCGGTGTAGAAGCTAAGTTTTCAGCAACTGTTTTTCCTGTTACTGTTAAACAATCTCCGTGGATAAGTCCCACTTTTAATAAATATTTCATTACACCCGGAATACCTCCCACTTCGTGAATGTCTTCCATCATATATTTACCACTTGGTTTCATATCGGCAAGAACAGGTGTTCTGTCGTTAATTGCCTGAAAATCATCAAGAGTAATTGTAATACCAACAGAGTGTGCCATTGCAATTAAGTGCATAACTGCGTTTGTAGAACCTCCTAAAACTGCTACAATTGTAATAGCATTTTCGAAAGCTTTACGAGTCATAATATCTCTTGGCTTAATATCTTTTTCTAATAAAACTTTAATAGCTTCTCCGGCAGCAATACATTCGTCTCTTTTTTCCTGACTCAAAGCAGGGTTAGAAGAACTGTAAGGCATACTCATACCTAATGCTTCAATTGCAGAAGACATAGTGTTTGCAGTATACATACCGCCGCAGGCACCAGCTCCAGGACAAGCATTTTGAATAACTCCTTTAAAATCTTCCGGAGTAATTTCGCCTTTTACTTTTTTTCCTAAAGCTTCAAAAGCAGAAACGATGTTTAGAGATTCACCTTTCCATTTTCCTGAGTGGATAGATCCTCCATAAACCATCATTGACGGACGGTTTAATCTTCCCATTGCGATTAATGCTCCAGGCATATTTTTATCGCAGCCGGGAATTGCAATAATACTATCGTACCATTGTGCACCGGCTACAGTTTCAATAGAATCTGCGATTACATCACGAGAAACTAATGAATAACGCATTCCTTCTGTACCGTTAGAAATTCCGTCACTTACACCAATGGTATTAAAAATAAGTCCGACCAGACCAGCATCCCAAACACCTTTTTTAACATCTTTTGCTAAATCATTTAAGTGCATATTGCAAGTATTACCATCATAACCCATGCTGACAATACCAACTTGTGCTTTTTTTAAATCTTCTTCAGTTAAACCAATTCCATACAACATTGCTTGCGCCGCAGGCTGTGTTTGATCTTGAGTGATGGTTTTGCTGTACTTATTTAATTCCATTATTGCGTTATTTTTATTTTAATTTTATTCAAAAAAAAACCTTCCAGTATTTGGAAGGTTTATAATATAGTCTTTCAATTATATTTATACCGTTCCCGATGCAGATGTGCTAAACACATTGACAACAACGACAGAAGTAATAATAATTGAGATTTGCATCGCTTATTTTTTTAGTGTTACAAAAGTACAAAAACTTTAAGAACTAAAAAAATAAAATCTCAACATTTCTAATACTTCTTGTTATTTAATTCATTATTTTAATAAAAAATCTAAACTATTGTCGATTGACCAATCGAAACATTATCATTATTAAAATATAATAAGTCATCTTTGCTGAAAATGAAATTAGAAACAAACTCCCCTACTTCATTTGTACCAAATTTTGAATCTGGTTTTAAATCAACAGTAACAACTTCATATTCAATTGCTTTTTTAACTGCCTGAAAAACTACATTCGCTTCTTTAGTTAATCCAAAATGTTCTAACAAAAGTCCTGCAGCTAAAATTGAAGCAATTGGATTGGCAATATTTTTTCCTTTTGCCTGCGGATATGAACCGTGAATTGGCTCAAACAAAGCATTTTTTTCTCCTAAAGATATTGATGGCAGTAAACCAATAGATCCTGTAATTACACTGGCTTCATCAGATAAAATATCTCCAAATAAATTCTCAGTTAAAATGACATCAAATTGTTTTGGATTCAAAATCAGCTGCATTGCTGCATTATCTACAAATAAAAAGTCCAAGATTACATCTGGATAACTTTCACCTACTTTTTGAACCACTTTTCTCCATAATCTGGAAGTTTCCAAAACATTTGCTTTGTCTACCATAGTTAACTTCTTGCGTCGGTTTTGTGCCGATTTAAAAGCTAAATGTGCAATTCTCTTTATTTCTTCTTCAGAATACTCACATAAATCCGAAGCATGTGTGCCTTCATCATTTAATGTTTTTGTACCAAAATAAGCACCGCCAGTTAATTCTCTGAAAATTGTAAAATCTGCTCCTTCAATAATCTCTCTTTTTAAAGGAGATGCATCAATTAAAGCCTTAAATGGTTTAATTGGACGAATATTGGCAAACAAACCAAGTTCTTTTCGAAGTTTTAACAAACCTTGCTCCGGACGAACTTTTGCATTTGGGTTGTTATCGTATTTTGGATCTCCAATAGCACCAAGCAAAACAGCATCAGTATTTAAACAAAGATTTAAAGTCTGCTCCGGGAGCGGGTTTCCAGTTTTGTCAATAGCGATCGCACCCATGAGTGCTTCTTCAAAAACAAATTCATGATTGTACACTTCGCCTATAGCATATAATGCTTTTTTGGCCTGTGCAATAACTTCTGGTCCAATTCCGTCTCCTGGTAAAACTGCTATTTTCAAATTCATAACGTCTCGTTCTTTATGTATTTAAATCTTTATTTTTTTTCTCTTTCTTCTTGGCTCTATTGTGTTTTATTAGCTTCTGATTAATTCACCTTCAATTTTAGAAGCTTCTATAATTTGGTGAATATCTGCGTCTACTACTTCTTTTTTAATGTCAGCAAACTTCAAGAACTCAATGTAAACAGTGTCTAATTGTGTTTTTGTAAGCTCGTAACCTACTTTTTTAGCTCGGTATGCTAATGCTGCTCTTCCGCTTCTTGCTGTCAAAATGATAGAAGATTCGTTTACGCCCACATCAAGGGGATCCATAATTTCGTAAGTTGCTCTGTTTTTGATAACACCATCCTGATGAATTCCAGAACTGTGTGCAAAAGCATTTGCTCCAACGATCGCTTTATTTGGCTGAACAATCATTCCCATACTTTCAGAAACTAAACGGCTCATTTCGTTTAATTCTCTTGTATTAATGTTTGTATCTAAGTTTAAGTAAGGATGCTGTTTGAAAATCATTACCACTTCTTCAAGTGCAGTATTTCCTGCTCTTTCTCCAATACCATTAATAGTACACTCGATTTGTCTTGCACCATTAATTGCACCTGCGATTGAGTTTGCAGTTGCCATTCCTAAATCGTTATGACAGTGGCATGAAAGGATTACGTTTTCGATTCCTTTTACGTTTTCTTTTAAATATTTAATTTTTGCTCCGTATTCTTCCGGAAGACAATATCCTGTTGTGTCAGGAATATTTAATACAGTTGCACCAGATTTAATAACTTCTTCACAAACTTTTGCAAGGAAAGCATTATCAGTTCTACCAGCATCTTCTGCGTAGAATTCTACATCTTCTACATACGATTTTGCGTGTGCTACTGCAAATTTGGCTCTTGCAATAATATCTTCAGGCGTAGTTTGTAATTTGTGGAGTATATGAGATTCAGAAGTTCCGATTCCAGTATGGATTCTAGGTTTCTTCGCGTGCTTTAAAGCAGCTGCAGCAACATCAATGTCGTTTTTCACGGCTCTTGTTAGTCCGCAGACCGTTGCATTTTCTACAATTTTACAAATCTCAGAGACCGATAAAAAATCGCCCGGACTTGACACAGGAAAACCAGCTTCGATAATATCAACTCCCATTTTGTCTAGTCGTTCTGCGATAACTAATTTTTGCTTAGTATCTAACTTGCATCCTGGAACTTGTTCACCGTCGCGTAAAGTGGTGTCAAAAATTTGAACTTTCTCTCTATTCATATTCATTTATTTAATGTAATTTCACATCTTGATAACAAATATATATTGTACAATCGCAGTACGAAATTCATTTTAATGAAATTATACTGTTCATAACACAATTTATAACGAGTTAAATATTTAATAATCAATAAGTTATATTATTATTTTTTACAATGGCTAACCATCAAAAAGATTTCTTATTTGTTCTGATAAAATCACTTTCCAAATCTGAAAAAAGGCAGTTTAAAATTTTTGCAAGCCGATTAGAAACCAGCTCGAATACGAAATTCATTGAACTATTCAATATTTTAGATAAGTCTGAAACGTATGATGAAAAGCTTATTTTAAAGAGCGGAAGCATCAAAAAAGTTCAGTTATCTAACTTAAAATCATACCTATACAAACAAATCTTAGTTAGTATTCGCTTAAATATTCCGAGCCAGAATATTCGTTATCAATTACGCGAACAAATTGATTTTGCTGTTATACTATATAATAAAGGACTTTATAAACAGAGTTTAAAAATTCTTGACAAAACAAAACAGCAGGCTTTAGAAAATGACGAAAAATATATGGCGTATGAAATTGTCGAGTTCGAAAAGCTGATAGAATCACAATATATTACGAGAAGTATTCAGGGCCGTGCCGACGAATTGGTTGTTCAGGCCAAAGAATTAAATTACCGAAATACTATTTCGAGCAAATTATCGAATCTTTCGCTTCAATTGTATGGAATCATGCTGAAAACAGGTTACGTAAAAAGCGATGAGGAGTATAAATATATTGATGATTATTTCAATAAGCACATTGCCAAACTAGACGAAACAAAATTTGGTTTTCGTGAAAAATATTGGTTTTACAATGCCAATTTATGGCGAAGCTTCCTGGTTCAGGACTTTTTAGCGAGTTATAAATTTGCTTACAAATGGGTACAGCTTTTTTATGACAATCCAAATATGATTTACCTGAATCCGGTATTTTTCTTAAAAGGAAACCACTATTTTCTGGAATCGCTTTATATGTTGAAATATACATCCAATTTCAAGAGATATCTTTCGCTTTTAGAAGAAACGATTCAGGATCCGAGATTTCCCGTAAATGATAACCTTGCTTCGCTGTCGTTTTTATACTTATATAATAACAAACTGAATCTGCATATTCTGGAAGGCACTTTTGCCGAAAGTGAATATCTGATTCCTGAGATTTTAGAAAAACTGAAAGTACACAGCGACCACCTTGATGAACATCACGAAATGTTATTTTTCTACAAAATTGCTTCTATTTATTTTGGAAATGAAAAGTATAACGAATGTATTTTCTATCTTGATAAAATCATCAATAATAAAAACTTGACTATGCGCGAAGATTTAATGTGCTTTGCAAGGCTATTGTCGCTGATTGCACATTATGAATTAGGAAAAGATTATTATTTAGAAAACCACCTGAAAAGCACGTATAAGTTTTTATTAAAAATGAATGACTTACACGAAGTTCAAAAAGAGATTATCAAGTTTTTAAGAAACCTGAATAACTTCTATCCTGCAGATATTAAAAAGGAATTCAAAAAAATGCATGCCCGTTTCGTAGAACTTGAAAAGAATACTTACGAAAAAAGAGCTTTCTTATACCTGGATATTATTTCGTGGCTTGAAAGCAAAATCGAAAATAGAAAAATTGCTGATATTATTAAAGAAAAAGCGAAGCTGAATAGCCGATAAATCTTTTAAATTCAGATAAAAAAACAAACTCCAATAAAAAAGCCTTGAAATTCAAGGCTTTTTGTTATTTCGACAAAACTGTACCAAAAACCAACCCCGACAGATTTTAAAAACCTGTCGGGTTTACTAACGTAAAAATCCCAAACTCCTCCCGATGATTATCGGGATGGAATTTGGGATTTTATATATTGAAAATTAAAAGAATTTATTCAACAATATTAGAAGTCGTAACATAAAAATCTTTATCAACTTCTATTTTTCTGTCTTCATTATCTGTTTTTACTGACTGCCATTCTGTTGTTGGTTTCAACCAGGTTTCAACACCGTTTAATTTTACTCTTACCGGCATATCAAATTTAGAAACACAGTTTGTCCAGTGGTAGCCAAAAGTTCCGTTTTTAAACATATATTCAAAAACCGGAATTTGAGTTGTCGTTAAATATTGAGCAAAAACTCTGTTGAAGTTAATTCCGGATTGTTCGTTAATATAATCCTGAATTTGTTTACCAGTAACCGTTTGATGGTAAAACGTTTTGTTCATGCCTCTTAAAATCGATTTCCATTTTGCATCATCATTGATTACCTGACGAATCATATGAAGCATCGAAGCTCCTTTTGGATACATATCTCCAGAACCTTCATTATTTACATCATAATGTCCGATGATTGGAGTATCATTTTTGATGTTTTTTCTACATCCAATTACATATTCTGCTCCGGCATCTTTTCCGTAATAATACTCCACAAAAAGACTTTCTGAATAGTTTGTAAAACTCTCGTGAACCCACATATCAGCAATATCTTTGTAAGTAATATTGTTAGCGTACCATTCGTGACCCGATTCATGAATGATGATAAAATCAAACTTTAATCCCCAGCCTGTTCCGCTTAAGTCACGTCCTAAATAACCATTTTTGTATTGATTTCCGTATGTAACAGAACTTTGGTGCTCCATTCCTAAATACGGAACTTCAACCAATTTATAACTGTCTTCGTAGAACGGATAAGGTCCGAACCAGTTTTCAAAAGCTTTCAGCATTTTTGGCGTATCTTTAAACTGCTCTTTTGCCAAAGCCAGATTGTCTCTTAAAACATAATAATTACAGTCTAAATTTCCTTTTTCGCCTTTAAAAACTTCCGAGAAATTAACATAATCACCAATATTGATATTTACACCGTAATTATTGATAGGATTGGCAACATACCAATTAAAAGTTTTCGTTCCGTCTTTTTCTTTTTTAACGCTTTGCAATCTTCCGTTAGAAACTTCCGTTAAATCTCCCGGAACATTAACGCTGATCAGCATATTTTCTACTTCATCATACATGTGGTCTTTGCAAGGCCACCAAACACTCGCTCCTAAACCCTGGCAAGATGTAGCAATAAAATCTTTTCCGTTTTTATCTTTTTTCCAAGAAAAACCGCCGTCCCACGGTGCTCTTACTGCTTCTTTAGGTTTTCCGTTAAATGAAACTACAATTTCTTTTGTATCACCAGCTTTTTGTTTTTCGTTTAAAGTGATGAAAAATGCGTTTCCGTCTCTTTCAAATTTTAATTCTTTTCCGTTCTGCGTTACTTTAGTAATGTTCATAGGTTCCTGCAAATCAATCTGCATACGGTTATTTTCTGTTAAAACAGTATAACGAACTGTATTAGAACCTGAGATTGATTTTTCTTTTGGATTCACTTTTACATCAAGGTGATAATATTTCAAATCCCACCAGGCTCTTTCTTTTGTGATGCTTCCGCGTAAAGTATCCTGATGTGTAAAAACGGTTTCTGACTTGTTTAAAAGTCCCTGAGCATTGGCAGTAAAACCAATTAGAAAAGCAGTTAAAATGCTTCCAAAGTAATTTTTCATTAGTTAGAATTATAAAATAAATAAAGTATTCGAACTTAATCTGTCACAAATGTAAACATTCGGATTAAGAATTCTAAAATTTTATGATTTCTTCATAAAAAACAAACCCAATAAATAAGAAATTTATTGGGTTTGTTTTTTAGTTATTTTAAAAACTTAATTGGTGATATTAGATTCTATTACATAAAAGTTTTTATCTACAGTTAAACTTGTTTTTTCACTGTTTAAATCTTTCGCCTGCCAGTCTGAAGTTGGTTTTAGCCAGGTTTCTACACCTTTCAAAGTCACCTTTAACGGAAGATCAAAATTTTCCTGACAGTTAATCCAATGATACGCTAATTTTTGATTTTTAAAATAATATTCAAAAACAGGCACCTGTGGCGTTCTTAGATACTGATTAAAAACCGGGTCGAAATCAATTCCAGATTCTTTACTTATGTAATCTTCAATCTGTTTTGTGGTAACGGTTTGATGGTAAAACGTTTTGTTCATTCCGCGAAGAATCACTTTAAATTTTGCATCATCATTAATCACCTGACGAATCGTGTGAATCATGTTAGCGCCTTTCGGGTACATATCGCCAGAACCTTCTCTATTTACATCATAATGCCCAATAATAGGTTCTTTATTCGCAATCATTTTTCTAATTCCTCTAGCGTATTCATTTGCTGCATCTTTTCCATAATAATATTCTATAAAAAGAACTTCTGAATACGTGGTAAAACTTTCATGAATCCACATATCGGCAATGTCTTTATAGGTGATATTATTGGCAAACCATTCGTGACCCGATTCATGAATAATAATATAATCAAACTTCAATCCCCAGCCTGTACCGCTTATATCATGTCCGTTATGACCGTTTTGGTAATTGTTTCCGTAAGTTACCGAGCTTTGGTGTTCCATTCCTAAATACGGAGCTTCCACCAATTTGTAACTGTCTTCGTAAAATGGATAAGGTCCAAACCAGCTTTCAAAAGCTTTAAGCATTTTAGGAGCATCTTTAAACTGTTCTTTTGCTTTAGCCAGATTATCTCTCAAAACATAATAATTACAATCTAAATCGCCTTTTTCTCCTTTAAATTTTTCTGAGAAATTAACATAATCTCCAATATTGATATTTACCCCGTAATTGTTAATTGGATTAGCGACATACCAATTGAAAGTTTTAGTTCCATCTTTTTGTTTTTTAACACTTTGAAGCCTTCCATTTGAAACATCAGTTAAATCTCCCGGAACATTTACGCTGATCAGCATATTCTCTACTTCATCGTACATGTGGTCTTTACATGGCCACCAAACGCTCGCGCCTAATCCCTGACAAGATGAAGCGATAAAATCTTTGCCGTTTTTATCTTTCTGCCAGGTTATTCCGCCATCCCAAGGGGGACGTACGGCTTCTTTTGGAACTCCTCCAAATGAAACGATAATTTCTTTCGTTTCTCCAGCTTTTTGATTTTCTGATAAAGTAATAAAGAAAGTATTTCCGTCTCTTTCAAACTTCAGTTCCTTTCCGTTCTGCGTTACTTTCGTAATGCTCATTGGTTCCTGCAAATCAATCTGCATACGGTTGTATTCTGTTAAAACCTTATAACGGACAGTATTAGTTCCGGAAATGGTTCTATCTGCCGGATTCACCTTAATGTCAAGATGATAATATTTCAAATCCCACCAGGCTCTTTCTTTTGTGATGCTTCCGCGTAAGGTATCCTGATGTGTAAAAACAGTTTCTGACTTATTTAAAAGTCCTTGGGCATTGGCTGCAAAACCAATTAGAAAGGCGACAAAAATGTTTTTAAAGTATTTTTTCATTAGCTGAATTTTGGATTATTTAGTTGTTTTTTGTTTTTAACAAATGTAACTAATCACGTTAAATTTCTATTTCTATACCCGAAAAAATTAAAAAAACTACCTATTCTATAAATGAATCTCTATAATATTGAATCCGCCCTTCATCATTGTTTTCATCAAAAAAGACAGAAAAATTTATTCCTTTTTTCCCTTCCATCCAATTCGTTGTTTTATCTGAATAAAACCAGAAATGAAGGGTTTCATCTGTTTTTTCAAACACAATATAAAGATCATCTACTTTATAAATACTATTTTGTTCAATTGTTTTTTTATTCTTTTTATTTCGTATCAAAAGTTCAGAAACTGCCTTTTCTGCAAGTTTTAATGCAATAATAAGTTTAGCGGTGTATTTTTTATCAATTTCAAAAATTGTGTTTTTACTGCCATTCATTTGCCTATTGATTTTTCTTTAGAATTATTTTCTTAATCATTTGCAAAAATACTCCTATATATTTATATTAAGTAAAATTAATCTTTTATAATAGATGACTTCTCTTTACTTTAGCAATAAATCAAATCTAACTTATGAAATTCTATCTACCTGTAGTTTTTATTTATCTTGTTTGTATAAACACGATGCATTCACAAACATTTTCAATTGCGAGAACTAGTGAAAAAATAAAAATCGACGGAGATTTAACCGATTGGAAAACACCTTTTTCAGGTCCTTTTGTAATTCATAATTCAGGAGAAAAAGCAAAACAAAATACAATGGTTTCACTTTCGTGGAATGATGAATACCTTTTTATTGCTTATCGCTCAATTGATTCTCAAATAGTGGGAAAACATCAAATGAAAGATTCTAAAATCTATGAAACTGATGATTTGGTAGAAATATTTATTGATCCTGACGGAGACGGGAAAAATTATCTGGAAATTGGTATAAATGCATTTTCTGCTAATTATGATATGCTTGTTAAATGTATTTCACCAGAATGCGGAGGCTGGAAAACAGATATGAATTTTGATATTAAAGGATTTGAAGCTGTCAGTAAAATAACCTCAGAGGGCTTTGATACCGAAATAAAAATCCCTTTTTCAAGCTTAGAAAAAATTGAAAACGGCAATTTTTTAAAACCAAAGCTTGGTACAAAATGGAAAGCTAATATTTTTAGAATTGATTACGGCAATACAACCGAATACCTTGCTTTACAGCCTTATAAAAGTTTGAAATTTGGTTTTCATCAACCGCAGGAATTTGCAGTTTTTGAGTTTGTAGAGTAGTATTGCGAGATGGCGCACGGAAGACACGGATTCACTATGCGAAAGCACGGATTTGTAAGTATTTTTTTTATTTCGAGGAACAAGAAATCGCACTAGGTAATCAACAAAGATTGGAGATATCTTTTGCGGAGTTTCTAGTGCGATTTCTCGTTCCTCGAAATGACAAACTTTATGTTACTTCTGACGTTTCTTTAAAACTTCAACAACATCATTTAACTGATAACCTTTTGCCTGCAGTAAAATCAGATAATGAAAAAGTAAATCGGCGCTTTCGCTGAGGAATAAATCGTCGTTATCATCTTTTGCTTCAATAACTACTTCTACAGCTTCTTCACCAACTTTTTGAGCAATTTTATTAATTCCTTTTGCAAATAAAGAAGCTACATAACTCTGTTCAGAATCAGCATTTTCTCTGCGGGTTTTGATTGTATTTTCTAATTGAGAAATAAAACCGTAATTCGCATCATTTGGTTCTTGCCAGCAAGTATCTGCACCAGTGTGACAAGTTGGCCCAACTGGTTTTGCCTGAATTAATAGCGTATCGCCGTCACAATCATTTTTAATACTTACCAGATTTAAAAAGTTACCACTCTCCTCGCCTTTCGTCCAAAGTCTTTGTTTGGAACGGCTAAAGAAAGTCACTTTTTGTGTTTCTATTGTTTTTTGAAGCGATTCTTCGTTCATATAACCCAGCATCAAAACATTTTTTGTTTCAGAATCCTGAATTATAGCCGGAATTAATCCGTGTGCACTTTTGATATCGATATCCATAATTTTAGTCTAAAGTTGTAAAGTCGAAAGTCTTAAAGTTAAAACTAAATTCGAGCTTCTATATTATTTACTATTGTTGTTTTAAATTTGAATCTTGCATCTTTCTTCTTGACTTTATTTTTAAAGCCTAACTTCAATTCCGTTGCTTCTAAGTTCTTGTTTTAAAGCTTTTATCTCTATTTCTTTAAAGTGAAAAACACTTGCTGCCAAAGCCGCGTCTGCTTTTCCTTCTTTAAACGAATCTACGAAATGCTGTATGTTTCCAGCGCCTCCCGAAGCGATTATCGGAATATTTACTAATTCTGAAAGTTTAGCCAAAGCTTCGTTTGCAAAACCATTTTTAGTTCCGTCGTTATCCATCGAAGTAAAAAGGATTTCTCCTGCTCCTCGTTCTGCCACTTCAACAGCCCAATCGAATAAATTCAATTCAGTCGGAACTTTCCCGCCGACTAAATGCACAATCCATTGTCCGTCGATTTGTTTAGCATCAATTGCTACAACAACACATTGGCTTCCAAACTTCTGAGCCAAATCATTGATTAACTGCGGATTTTTTACTGCCGATGAATTAATTGAAACTTTATCAGCTCCATTATTCAGCAGAATATCAACATCTTCAACAGATGAAATCCCACCGCCAACAGTAAATGGAATGTTGATTTTTTCTGCCACACTTCGCACCATATTTACCAGCGTTTTTCGTCTTTCCTCAGTTGCCGAAATATCCAGAAAAACCAATTCGTCTGCACCTTCTCTCGAATAAATTTCAGCCAATTCTACAGGATCTCCCGCATCACGCAAGTCAACGAAATTAACACCTTTTACAGTTCTTCCGTTTTTTATATCTAAGCAGGGTATTATTCTTTTTGCTAACATGTTTTTAATGTGTCAATTTTTAATGTGCCAATTAGAAAATTAGATAATTTTTGACGTTGCGCTCAAATTATCTAATTTTCTAATTGGCACATTATCTAATTAATTCTCATTTTCTAATTATAAAATCCTCTAACTGTTTCAAGCTAATTCTCCCTTCGTAAATTGCTTTTCCTATAATTGTTCCTTCACAGCCTAATTCGGCTAATTTTGGCAATTCGTCAAAAGTAGAAATTCCGCCAGAAGCGATTAGTTTTACACCTTTTGCTTCTGCTAAAATTTTACTGTACAAATCAAAACTTGGGCCTTGCAGCATTCCGTCTTTGGCAATATCGGTGCAAATAACGTACTGAATTCCTTTATTTTGATAATCCTGAATAAACGGAACTAAATCTTCATTTGATTCTTCCAACCAGCCAGAAACCGCAATTTTTTCATCTTTTGCATCAGCTCCCAAAATAATTTTTTCTGAACCGTATTCTGAAATCCATTTTTCAAAAATTTCTCTGTTTTTAACCGCAATACTTCCGCCGGTAATTTGGTTTGCACCGCTTTCAAAAGCAATTCTCAAATCGTCATCCGACTTTAATCCGCCTCCAAAATCAATTTTTAAGCTCGTTTGCGTTGCAATTTGTTCTAATATCTTATAATTGACAATCTTGCTTGATTTTGCACCGTCAAGATCTACTAAATGCAAATATTCAATTCCGTGTGCTTCAAATGATTTTGCCACTTCAAGCGGATTTTCGTTGTAAATTATTTTGGTATCATAATCACCTTTGGACAAACGAACGCATTTTCCTTCAATGATATCTATGGCTGGTATTATTCTCATTTTATTTTAGTCTTAAAGTTTGAAAGTCTAAAGTTTTAAAGTCTTTTGATTCTCAAAAATTGATATTTTGATTGATTTTTGATATTGAAATTGAAATTTTACATTTTTAAAAAATTACCTAGAATCTTTTCTCCAACATCACCGCTTTTTTCTGGGTGAAATTGCGTTCCGTAAAAATTATTTTTTTGCAATGCCGATGCGTATTCTACGTCGTAATTTGTTGTTGCGATAGATTCAGCACAATTTGGAGCGTAAAAACTATGAACCAGATACATGAACTCATTTTCAGAAATTCCTTTAAACAAATCGGTTTTTAAATCATAAATCTGATTCCATCCCATTTGCGGCACTTTTACGTTGTTTGAAAATTTCACAACATCAACATCAAAAATCCCTAAACCTTCTGTATTTCCTTCTTCCGATTTATTGCACATTAACTGCATTCCGAGACATATTCCTAAAACAGGCTGTTTCAATTGCGGAATTAAACTGTCTAAACCGCTTTCACGAAGTTTTGCCATAGCCGAACTCGCCTCACCTACACCAGGAAAAATCACTTTATCTGCCAATTTAATTTCGTCTGGATTATTACTCAAAATCGCCTTAAAACCCAGTCTTTCAATAGCAAACATAATGCTCTGAATATTTCCTGCTCCGTAATTTATAATTACTATTTTCATTTAATTTTAGTCTTAAAGTCTAAAGTCCAAAGTCTTAAAGTCGCTTTCTGAAATCCATAATTTAGGAATCTTTTGACTTTATGACTTTCAACTTTCGACTTATTTAAAGCATCCCCTTCGTCGAAGGCAAAATCATTTTTTCGGTATCTCTTTTTACGGCTACTTTTATCGCTTTTGCAAAAGCTTTAAAGATCGCTTCAATTTTGTGATGTTCGTTTATTCCTTCTGCTTTAATATTTAAATTCGCTTTTGCGCCGTCTGTAAATGATTTAAAGAAGTGATAGAACATTTCTGTCGGCATTTTACCAACCATTTCGCGTTTAAATTCAGTTTCCCAAATCAGCCAGTTTCTTCCGCCGAAGTCAATTGCTGCCTGTGCTAAACAATCGTCCATTGGAAGACAGAAACCGTAACGTTCGATTCCTAGTTTATTTCCTAACGCTTTCGCGAAAACTTCTCCTAAAACAATTGCCGTATCTTCAATTGTATGGTGCTCATCGACTTCTAAATCGCCTTTTACAGTAATTTCTAAGTCCATTTGTCCGTGACGTGAGATTTGATCCAACATGTGGTCAAAAAACGCAATTCCGGTGTCGATTTTGCTTTTCCCAGTTCCGTCAAGGTTTAAGTTGATATAAATATCGGTTTCATTGGTTTTACGAGTAATCGAAGCTGAACGTGCCTCTAATTTCAAGAACTCGTAAATTCTTTTCCAATCTATCGTCTGCAAAGCAATCGTATCGTTTAATTCTTCTCGTTTTGATGAAATTTCATTGCTTCCAATTCCATCAGTCATATTCATGAAAATGGCTTTTGCTCCTAGATTTTTAGCCAATTCAACATCAGTTAAACGATCACCTAAAACAAAAGAATTTACTAAATCATATTCCGGATTATTCAGATATTTTGTCAGCATTCCTGTTCTTGGTTTGCGTGTTGGCGCATTTTCTTCTGGAAAAGTTCTGTCAACAAAAATTTCATCAAAAACAACACCTTCGTTTTCAAAGGCTTTAAGGATAAAATTCTGAGTTGGCCAAAACGTATCTTCTGGAAAACTATCCGTTCCTAATCCGTCCTGATTGGTTACCATTGCCAGTTCGTAATCTAGTTCAGCGGCAATTTTAGCCAGATATTGAAAAGCTTTTGGATAAAATTCCAGTTTATCTAAACTGTCTAATTGGTAATTTTCAGGTTCTAAAACAATCGTTCCGTCACGATCGATAAAAAGTACTTTTTTCATATATTTTATTTTTGCCCACTGATTTTACGGATTAAACTGATTTCAAATTTTTATAAAATCTGTTCGAACTGTGTAATCTGTGGTCTATATTTTAATTACAACAATTTCAATTCTCTAATTACAACAGCATTTTCTTCTTTTGTTCCAATTGTAAAACGAAGACAATTTTCACATAAAGGCTGTGTTGTTCTGTTACGAATAACGATTCCTTTTTCGATTAATTGATTGTATCTTTTATTGGCATCATCCACTTTTGCTAAGATAAAATTAGCTTCTGTTGGATATACTTTTTCAACAAAATTTACTTCAAGTAAAACTTTAAGCAATTCTTCTCTTTGCTCAATAATTGAAGCTATTTCTTGCTTAATTTTATCTGAATCTTTTAAACGCTCTTTCGCTCTTTGCTGCGTTAATTCGTTTACATTATAAGGCGGTTTGATTTTATTTAAAACCGAGATTACAGCCTCTGATGCATAACAAATCCCTAAACGAATTCCTGCTAAACCATAAGCCTTAGAAAGCGTTTGTGTAATTACTAAATTCGGATATTCATCGATTTCTGTCAGCCAGCTTTCCTTTTCTGAAAAGTCAATATACGCTTCGTCAATAACCACTAAACCTTTGAAGTTTTGAAGCAGTTTCACCACACTTTCATCAGAAAATGAATTTCCTGTTGGATTGTTCGGCGAACATAAAAAGATGATTTTGGTATTTTCATCAACTGCTTCTAAAATCTTTTCAACTTGTGGCTGAAAATCAGTTGTCAGCAAAACTTCTCTGTTTTCTACCACATTGATATTTGCTAAAACACCATACATACCGTAAGTTGGCGGCAATGAAATGATATTGTCTTTATTTGGTTCGCAAAAAGCTCTGAAAAGTAAATCTAAAACTTCATCGCTTCCATTTCCTAATAAAATCTGACTTTGTTTTGTGTTATTGTTTTTAGCCAAAATCGCTTTAACTGAGTTTTGCTGCGGATCCGGGTAACGGTTTACACCATTTTGAAACGGATTTTCATTTGCATCCAGAAAAATCATTTCGGCTGTATCAAAATCTTCAAATTCATCTCTTGCTGAAGAATATGGTTTTAAAGATTTTACGTTTTCTCTTGTTATTGTATTTATATCGAACGTATTCATTGCTTTATTTTTTTTAAGAAGCAAGAATTAAGAAGAAAGACTTTAAAAAATCTTAACTCTTGCTTCTTTCTTCTTCCTTTGTCTTTTACTCTAAACTCTTTAATCTTAACGTCACAGCATTTTTATGCGCTTGCAGCCCTTCGGCCTCAGCCATAGTTTCGATTGCTTTTCCGATGTTTTGAATTCCTTTTTCAGAAATTTTCTGGAATGTCATTGATTTCATAAAACTATCCAGATTTACACCGCTGTAATTCTTAGCGTAACCATTGGTTGGTAAAGTATGATTGGTTCCTGAAGCGTAATCTCCGGCACTTTCAGGCGTATAATTTCCAATAAAAACAGAACCCGCGTTTACAATTCCGTTACAGTAAAAATCATCGTATTGAGAGCAGATTATAAAGTGTTCCGGACCGTATTCGTTAATTAAATCTAAAGCTCTCTGATCATTTTCTACATAAATTAGTTTTGAATTTTCGATTGCTTTCTCTGCAATAGCTTTTCTTGGAAGAACTTCCAGCTGTGACTGAACTTCTTTTTCAACTTCGGCAATCAATTTTTTTGAAGTCGAAACCAAAATTACCTGACTGTCTGTTCCGTGTTCTGCCTGAGAAAGTAAATCAGAAGCTACAAAAGCTGGAACTGCGGTATCATCGGCTACAATTAATAATTCTGAAGGTCCGGCCGGCATATCAATTGCTACTCCAAATTGTGTCGCTAATTGTTTGGCAACGGTTACAAACTGATTACCCGGTCCAAAAATTTTATACACTTTTGGAATAGATTGTGTACCAAAGGTCATTCCGGCAATTGCCTGAATTCCTCCTGCTTTTATAATTTTAGTTACACCGCATAAATTAGCAGCATATAAAATTGCCGGATTAATTTTTCCTTTTTTATCTGGCGGTGAACATAATACTATATCTTTACAACCTGCAATCTCTGCTGGAACTGCCAGCATCAAAACTGTTGAAAATAAAGGTGCTGTACCGCCCGGAATATATAATCCAATTTTTTGAATTGGTCTTTTTTCCTGCCAGCAGTTTACGCCTTCAATAGTTTCAACGTCAATTCTATTTGTTTTTTGAGCGCTGTGAAATTTATAAATATTGTCTTTTGCTAATTGAATTGATTCTTTCAAATCATTTGGAATCATTTCAATTGCTTCTTGTATTTCTTCCTTTGTAACTTCGTAGCTGTCTAAAGCAATTCCATCAAAAATTGAGGTATATTTTGCTACCGCTTCGTCTCCCTTTTTCTGGATTTCTTTGAAGATTTCTTTTACGGTTACTTCAATATCGTCTATTGTCTGGGTTGGTCTTTTTAATATTTCAGACCAAGTATCTGGTTTTGGATTGTCTATTTTATTCATTTTCTTAAGCTTTAAGCTTTAAGCTGTGGGCTTTAGGCTTTATTAACGTTGTGTTTATTTTTTTCTTAAGGAGCAGACTTTTCAAAAGCCTAAAGCTTAAAGCCTACTGCCTAAAGCGGGCGAAGCCCTAAAGAACCATTTTCTCAATTGGGCATACTAAAATTCCTTCTGCTCCCACTTCTTTTAATTTATCGATTACATCCCAAAAGGTATCTTTATCAATTACCGAGTGTACACTGCTCCAGCCTTCCTGCGCTAATGGCAGAACGGTTAAACTTCTTAAAACCGGAAGGATTTTTCCAACTGCGTCAATTTTGTCATTTGGAACGTTCATCAAAATGTATTTTGAATTTCTGGCTCTTAAAACCGACTGGATTCTGAATTTTAAGGTATCAATGTGTTTTTGGATTTCTGGAGAAACTTTTGGCGAAACGGCTAAAACGGCTTCACTTTTCAGGATAACTTCAACTTCTTTTAAATTGTTTTTGAATAAAGTGCTTCCGCTTGAAACAATATCTACAATAGCATCTGCAAGGCCTATATTTGGCGCAATTTCTACAGAGCCTGAAATTTGGTGAATATCAACCTTTAAACCAAATGAATTAAAGTATTCATTTACGGTATTTGGGTAAGAAGTTGCGATTCTAAGACCTGCTAAATCCTGAATTGATTTGTAATCAAAAGTTTTAGGAACCGCTACAGAAACTTTACATTTTGAGAATCCCAATCGCTGTACAACTTCGATATTTTTTCCTTTTTCTACTAAAAGATTATCGCCTACAATGGCTAAATCTACTACACCGTCAATCAAATACTGAGGAATATCTGAATTTCTTAAATACAAAACTTCAAGAGGAAAGTTTGAAGCTTCTGCTTTTAACTGGTCGATTCCGTTATTGATTGAAATACCGCAGTCTTTAAGGATTTGGATACTGTCTTCGTTTAAACGACCTGATTTTTGAATTGCAATTTTTAAAGTACTCATTTTTTTAGTTGTTGTTTGATTAATAGTTTGAGTACAAAGAATTGGTATAAAAAAACCCGTTTGATGTACTCAAACGGGTTTTAAAATATGATGATTTACACACATACCATTAACACATCGCTTGAGAGCAATAATGTAAATGATGATGATGTAATTGATTTGAAATCATTGTTTGGTTTGTTTTATAATTCTTTGATTCGGTTGCAAATATACTAGTTAATTTCATAAAAAAGCAATTTTTAATATAACTTAACGATAGTTTATTGTTAAAAAAAAGCTGAAGCGCAGTTTCTATTATAAATTTTCAATTTACGATATCGTTTTCATTTCTTCTTTAAAACCCAAGATTACAGTTGTGCCGACTCCTATTTTACTTTCTATTTTAAATTGAATATCAAGCTGTTCTGTAATTCTTTTTACGATAGACAAACCTAAACCAACTCCTTTTATTTCAGGATGATCTGTATAATTTGATCTAAAAAAAGGATTAAAAATCATTTCAAGATCACCTTTTGCAATTCCTATTCCGTTATCTGAAATTCTGCAGATTGTTCTGTCTCCTTCTTTAGAAAGGAAAACAGAAACTTCTCCTCCATCTTTCGTGTATTTAAGTGAGTTTGAAATTATATTTCTTAAAATTGTTATGATCAGAAAATTATCTGAATAGGTATAATAATCCTGGCCGGCATCAAATTTTACTTTGAGTTTTTTGCTGTTTATTTTCTCTGAATTCAAAGTTAAAACATCTAAAATTACAGCGTTTAAATAAACGTTTTCTGCATTTATCTGATGCTTTTGATTTTCAAAACGAGCCATTGTTAAGAGCTGATCTACAAGCATATTTAAATGGTCGACTTCGTTTATGCAATAATTAATTTTATCTTCGTATTCCCTGCTGTCTCTGGGTTTACGAATAAGCACTTCAAGTGTTCCTTTAATTACTGTTAGTGGCGTTCTTAACTCGTGCGAGGCGTCAGATGTAAATTGTTTTTCGCGCTCAATTGCGTCTTCAATTCTGTTTAATAAATTATTTATTGTTTTAGAAAGTGTGTATAATTCGTCTCTGGTTTTAGGCAGCGGAATTCTTGTTTTTAGATTATCTTTTGTAATAATATTCGAAGTCTGAATAATATCATTTATGGGTTTTATGCTTCTTCCGGCAAAGAATCTGGCAAGAAAAAATAAAATCAATAAAATAATGGGAAATGTAACCAACAAGGTATCCATTAGATTATCTAATACTTTTGAAGAATCTGACAAAGACATCGCAATAATCAAATAGCCTATTTTTTTTGAATGTAAATGAAGAGGTACTTGTATCTGGCGAATTTTATTTCCTAATAATTTAGTATCAAAAAGCTGAAAGTGATCTTTGTTATTATGAAAAACGAGTTTCTCATTTTTTAAATTAGGAGATTTTTCAATGATTTTTTTATTTAAATCTAAAAACTGAACAAATACAGGATTTACATCAACAGAGTTGTGTTCTCTTTCTTCCCATTCTTCTGCATCCATTAAAATTACAACGCCGTTCTCAACTTTAATTTCTTTTAAGTGGTCCTGAACCTCGATACTAAGATTTTCATCTATATGATTGTAAACGGTAAGTTTTACAATAAAATAAATAGCCGAAAAAACTGCCAGAACCAAAAGCCCTGTTCCTACGATATAGTTTAATGCAATTCTATTTTTAAAAGATAATAGTTTCATCTTGCTTAATCATTGGCGATATAACCAATGCCCCGAATAGTTTTAATGTAATCTTCTTCAATTTTAAGGTTCAGTTTTTTACGAATCGCATTCATAAAAACATCAATTACTCCGGTATCATATTCAAAATTAATATCCCAGACATCTTTTAAGATTTCGTTTCGGGTACAGACTTTGCCTTTTTTTCTAATTAAATACGTCAGTAATTCAAATTCTCTTTGTGTTAGATTGATTTCTTCGTCATTTTTTAAAACGATATGTTTAGAAAGATCAACTGTAATGTTGCCGAGCGTAAGTATTTCATCTGTAGCTTTATTTCTAAAATGAATTTTGACTCTTTCTACCAATTCTTCAAAACTAAATGGCTTTTTTATATAGTCATTTGCTCCCGCACGCAGTCCTTCAATGGTTTCTTGAACGGTGTCTTTTGCGGTTAAAAAAATAATGGGTGTTTTTTTATCCTTAATTCTTATGGCTTTGCACAAATCGAGCCCGTTAATTTTTGGCAGCATCCAATCTAATAAAATCAAATCAAATGTGTGATTTTGTGTTAACTCAAAACCTTTAGATCCATCATTGGCGGTCGTAATCTGGTATCCTTCTTCACGAAGTCCCTGTTCTAAAAACTGAACAATTCCAAGCTCATCTTCAACAATTAAAATATGCATGTTAAACTTTGATTCAAGGTTAATTTATTTTTACGTTTTTCAAAGATAGCTATTTTACAGGTCAAAAAACCTTTAAAACCATGAGAGTAATATCTGAATTGTTATCTTAAGCAAAAATTAAGTTTAGGCTAAGCAAGGTAAAAGCATAACTTCATCTAATGTTAATTAATCGGATCTAATTTTGTAAAAAATAATTAACGATATGATTTTTTACAAAAAGCTGTCTCCATTTTACAATCTTGCAATCTTCTATTTCTCAATTAGTTTAGTATTGCGACTTGTACTACTGTTTCATCCTATAACACAAAGTTCTTTTACTGCTTTAGAAAGTTTTAAAATTTTTACTTTAGGATTAGTATCAGATTTTTTTGTTTTTATAATAGCCGGAATTTTTCTTTGGCTGTATCTTATTTTTGTTTCTAATTCAAAATACAACAAACCTTCGGGGTATATTATTTTAGGATTATTGACAGCATTGTTTCTGTATGTTGCTTCGGGCAAAAGTATTTTTGACGAATATGGAGGCGCACTGCCAAGAATTATTCTAATTTTTATTGGAATAAAAACAGCTCTGTTTGCTTTATTTCTTTTTTTACCAAAGTGGAAAAACAAAATACGTTTCTGGCTTTTTAGTTTTGTAATTTTTCTATACGTCTTATTGATTCTTCAAAACGGATTGAGTGAATTTTTCTTTTGGAATGAATTTGGTGTAAAATACAATTTCATTGCTGTTAATTATCTTATTTACACAAATGAGGTAATTGGAAACATCATGCAGTCATATCCTGTAGTCCCTATATTTTCAGCTTTATTTTTAATAAGCGGCACAGTAACTTATTTTATTGTAAAAAGATCTTCAGATTACATTAATGATATTCCAACGTTTCCTCAAAAAATCAAAATTTCTGCTGTATATTTAGGTTTGTTTTTAGCAGCGCTTTATGCAATTCCAAATTTGGCTAAAACCGAAAATTCTAAAAATGTATTTGTAAACGAACTGCAGTCAAATGGCTTGTACAAGTTTTACCTGGCTTTTCAGAATAATAAACTGGATTATTTTAAATTCTACAAAACAATGCCGAATCAGGAAGCTTTTGCTATTTTAAAAGAACAATTTCCTGATATATGCGGAAAAATTTCTACTCAAAAAATTGCCAGCGATTCTGCAGAAACTCGTAAAAATGTAGTTTTAATTACAGTTGAAAGCTTAAGTGCTGATTTTATGAAGGCTTACGGAAATAAAGAAAATGTAACACCGTTTCTGGATAGTTTGGCACAAAAAAGCATGCAGTTTACTAATTTATATGCCGCAGGAAACAGAACTGTTCGCGGACTTGAAGCTGTGACATTGTGTATTCCTCCAACGGCTGGTGAAAGTGTTGTAAAACGAGAAGACAATAAAAACAAATTTTCTACAGGAGCAATATTTAAGCAAAAAGGTTACAATGTAAAATTTATGTACGGCGGCGATGCTTTTTTTGACAATATGCAGGATTTTTATTCTGGAAATGGTTATGAAATTGTCGATAAATCCAGTTTTTCTCCAAACGAAATAACCTTTTCTAACGTATGGGGTGTTTGTGATGAAGATATGTACAACAAAGCTATTAAGATTATGAATGATGAGGCAAAACAAAATAAGCCTTTCTTCAATCATATTATGACGGTAAGTAATCACAGGCCTTTTACATATCCTAACAATAAAATTGATATTCCGGGTGATATTAAATCGCGTGAAGGCGGTGTGAAATATACTGATTACGCTCTTAAAAGATTTTTTGATATGGCAGGCAGACAGCCTTGGTTTAACAATACGGTTTTTGTAATTGTTGCAGATCATTGTGCTTCGAGCGCTGGTAAAACAGAACTTCCGCTGGACAAATACAGAATTCCGGCTCTTATTTATACACCAAATAAAAAGCCTGAAAAGTATAATAAATTAATGTCGCAGATTGATATCATGCCAACGCTTTTTGGAATTTTACATTTTGATTACAATAGTAAATTTTTTGGACAGGATGTTTTAAAACCAAATTATAAGCCTCGTGCTTTTATTGCTACTTATCAGGATTTGGGTTTAATAAAAGATGATGTTTTAACGATTTTATCTCCAAAACAGCAAATCAAACAGTTTCAGTTAAAACAAACTAAAATTGATCCATCTGCTGAATATCAGATTTATTACGACGAAATTCCATTAAAATCTAAGAAATCAACTTTAGTAGACGAAACTATTTCTTATTATCAATCAGCTTCATATTTATTGAAAGAGAAAGAATATCAGTTTAAAGACTTAAGTTCAATCTCTCAAAAAGGTAAATTATATGCAAAGGTTCGTTAATTCATAAAAACAACAATCAAAAAAGCCTCAAATTCAAATGAATTTGAGGCTTTTTTTTTTAAAGTTTAATTTTCAAAACTGAAAACTCTTTCTTAGTCGTTTTGATTTTTCATTCCGAATAAATCTCCTTTTTTATACAGTATTAAATCATCTTGTAAAGATTGATAATTTCTTTGTGTAACAGCTGGCGCATCTAAATCGCTTAAATCTGGTTTTCCTGCATTTACCCAGGCAGTATACCAAAAACTTGCCGTTGCAGTAATAGCTTTTCTCATTTGAGTCTCTACCATTCCATTTAATTGTTCGTGCAATTTTTTAGCATATTCATCAGAGAAAACAGCTGTGTTGTATTTGCTTTTCAACACTTTACCTTCTGCATCTAATTTAAACACTTTGTCCTGCGGAGTTGCAGTTCTCAGGCTTTTATCAATATCTAATAAAGGCTGTGCAAAACTGTGTGTATCGTTAATCATGTCCCAGATTGCTTTATGAACATCTGTATAATATTGTGCCTCAGGAACGTTTAATTTGTAATTTTTAACGAATAATTCAGGAAGTCTGCTTTCCCAAAGAGAGTGAATTCCTTTTTGATCTGTTAACTGTCCGTCGTGATTTGCTGATGTATGCAATGGCATATGCGCATCACCCACATAATGACCTAAATCTGCTGCAAGAAATAAAATTTCAGCTCTGTTTTTTTCCTTAAAAGCTTTAGTCAGCTTTGTCATCATGTCTTCGATGTACCAAGGCAGGATTCCATTATCGCTTAAAAATTTAGCATCATATTTTTGTTTTGCTTCTTCCAGTGTCTGCGGATAAGTGTCTGCTGCACCAAAGTTTTCCATATCAAAATAGTGTCTGGGACCTTCTTCTTTATAATTTAAAGCATATTTTCGGATATCCGGAACCGAAGCTTCTTGTGTAATAAAATCAATGTGATTGTAGAAAAATATTTGCAATTGTTTTGGTAAAGCCATTACAGCTGCTTTATTAATACGTTCATGGCCTACATTTCCCCATGATAGCATAAAAAAGCCAATAATTAAAGCACCGAAAGCGATTAATTTTGGTCTCATTTGGATTTTTTTCATTTGTAAATTTTATTTGAGGGAGCAAATTTAGCTTTAATTAAAGAAAACGCAAAGAATAGTATTAATAAGATTCTACTAATTTAACATTTTTAATTTTTGAGCCTTGAAAGTGATATAAGTTCATATTAACAATCAATTTCTTTATATATTTGTTTCATTATCTAAACACAATATTATGCGCCTTTTAATTTTAAATTTCTTTTTGTTTTTGAATGTTTTTTGTTTCGCTCAAGATGTTGATATCCAACCCAAAAATATTAGCGATACTATTTTAAACCCAAAAAGAATACTAAAAATTACTGATCCGCTTGACGGCGTAAAAACAATGCAGAAACTTTTTCCGGGAAAACTATACAATCTTGCCGATAAAAATACTTTTATAAGCTGGAAATGTAAATCTTGTAAACCTTCACCTTTTTTGGATGTAAACGGTGTCGAAGGCGATCAGTTATTTCCTTATACACAAGGCGTTGCAACCAGGCTTCTTGCTAATATAGATTATTCAGATTCAAAAGGAAATCAATTCAAGATATTAGCTTTTAATCATTCTGTTCATGATGAAGACGGTCTGCAAACCGGACGCTTTTCAGGCGGATTACTTAGTCTAGCTAAATTTGCCAAAAATGGAAGTTCGTGGGAAATGAGATCTTTTCAACCTGCTGTTGCTGCTTTTGGTGCTTTTGCACAATGCCCTACTCCTAAATTGGTTGAAATTGGTGAAGATCAATTTGCCTTTACATTGGTACATGCAAATGGCGGTGCAGGCGGTGCGTATGAAGGTTATCTTTATCTTGTTGCAGGTTTAGATGGTAAATACCAGCCTATTCTAGAAACTGATAAATACCAGTTAACCAATTCTTCATTCATCTCCTGGTCAGGATCTTATACAGTTGTAAACGATAATACTAAAAAACATTTTAGAGATATAATTATTAAAACTAAAGGATCTTATAACAAAACAGCAAGAGCCGAAGATGATTTTGATGTTGATTTTCCTGCGGAAATAGCAGAAATGGCAAAAACAAAAAAAGCATTTAGTTTTGAGATCGAAAGACGATTTTCATTTAAAGGAAAATTCTATAAAATGATAGATAAACCTATTGTAAAATTTTCAAACCTAAAATAAATCTAACTCAGGTAAATAATTGTTGTTAAACTTAAGCCGGCAATAAATATCCATAAAAATATTCCCTGCAATAAAGGCTTTATGCCTACTGATTTTAAAGTATTTATATTTAGAGTTGCACCAATTAAAAACAGTGTTATTGTTAAACCTATTTTAGCTAAAGTTACAATGCCTGGCGCGATAACAGAAATTTGCGGCACATAAGAATTTAAAAGCATCGCTAAAACAAACAAGCCAATAAAATAAGGAACTTTTATTTTGCTGTTTTTGTTTTTAAAAATTACAGCTGTTAAAAGAGAAATAGGAATAATCCATAAAGCTCTTGCAAGCTTTACTGTTGTTGCAATCTGTAAAGCTTCGGCTCCGTATTTATTTGCCGCTCCAACAACAGAACTTGTATCGTGAATAGCGATTGCACACCATAAACCGAAATCTTTTTGTGATAAATCAAGCTGATGCCCAATAAACGGGAAAACAAATAATGCAATTGAATTTAGAATAAAAATAACTCCCAAAGCAATTGAAGTTTGATTTTCATTTGATTTTATAACGGGAGAAATCGCTGCAATGGCACTTCCGCCGCAAATTGCAGTTCCGCAGGAAATTAAGTGTGATGTTTTTCTCTCTGTTTTAAGCCATTTCCCAAGAAGCAAACCAAAAATTATGGTGCTGAAAATAGAAAAAACTGTCAATACAAATCCTTCTTTTCCTGCTGATAATGCACTCGATGCGTTCATTCCAAAACCCAGACCGACTACTGAAAACTGTAATAAAAAAGTTATGGCTTTGTGATTGAATTCTATAAATGGATTTCCAAAAACATTCACAATGATAACTCCAAGTAATAGTGCTACTGGAGGCGAAATAATCGAAAACAGACACAAAAGAACAATTGCTGCAAAAATGATCTGCTGTAAATAATGATTAATTTCAAATAGTTGTGATGCGGATTGTTGTTTTGTTTTCAAAATAGGATAATTGATAATTACCCTGCAAAGTTCCGACGATTAAATGATAATCGCCAATCGTAAAATACAATTGACTATAACTTCAAGTTATAATGATTCGCAATGTTTTGAATAAATAATTCTGATAAAGGATCAGATTTTCCTAGTAAAGTGATAATATAAAAGTACCTTTCTATGGATAATTTCTCAACATCCAAAACAATTAATTCCTTATTTTTCAATTCTTTGCTTACTGCATGAATAGACATAAAGGCAAAACAATCTGAATTAAGCAGATACGATTTTATACTTTCTGTACTTCCTAACTGCATTTCAATCTGCAGGTCGCTAAATTTTAAACCGACATTTTTAAGTGCAAATTCTATAACTTCGAGTGTTCCAGATCCGCGTTCGCGAGTAATGAATTTCATTGATTTTAAATCGTTTACTGAAATTTCATTTTGTTTTACAAACGGATTTTTACTGCTGCAGACTAAAACTAATTCGTCTTTTAAAAAAGGAATGTATTTTATAGATTGATTTTTTGACTGTCCTTCTACAATTCCAATTTCGATTTCTTTATTAATTAAGGCATTTTCAATTTGTTCTGTATTTCCGTTTAACAAATTGACTTTTATATCTTTTTGTTTTTGATGAAAACGGGCCAAAACTGGAGAAATTATATATTGCGAAATAGTTGTGCTTGCACCTAATCGCAGTAATCCTTGACGCTCGCTGATAAAGGAACTCATTTCAAAATCTATTTCGCGGTAAATTTCGAAAATTTCTTTTGTATGTTTTAGCAGAATTTCTCCAGCCGGAGTTAACGCAATTTTTGAACCGTTTCGTTCAAAAAGTTTGGTTTTATAGGTTTCTTCTAGTTCCTGAATATGTTTGGAAACTGCTGGCTGTGTTATATACAATTCAGTAGCCGCTTTAGTGAAATTAAGGCGCAGCGCAACGGTATAAAACACTTTCAGCCTGAAATCCATAACTATATTTTTTTTAATTCGTAATCTTCTTTTCTCTGTATTTCTTTTAAAAATAAAATAATTTCAAAATTTATAACAAAAGTTCAGGTCGATACTCAAAATGCATTGTGTCATAATGTTTCCAATTTCCTCCCCAAATAAAGCCATATTTTTCAAAAATTGAAACTAACTTGAGGGGGATTTGATTTCTATATAAAAGCGTAACTTCTTCATTTTTGCATTTACAATCCCATTGCCAGTAATTAGAATTTTTGACATTAATATCTATTGTCATTCCATAACTATGCATACTCAATCGGTTTGTTCCTGAAATTTTTCTCCAATTAAATGTTCCTCCAATAACATTAATGTATTTTTTAAATTCTGGATTATTATCTAATTCTGCTGAGAGTTTTTTTACTATTTTATCAATTCCATTTACGGTTGTTACTTTTACTTTTTGATTGACTAATTTCGGACACCAAATAATTTCAGTCATTTTTGATTCAACTTCTGATTTCGAATTTCCGTAGATTTTCTTAAAAAAAGCTTCATTTCGAATTCTTCCTGCATCTTCCTTTGGAATTAAATTCTTATCTGCTTTATTATAAACAAACTTAAATTGATCCTCAATATCAGGATTATCTAATAATTCCTGATTCGTTTTATTTTTAAAATCATCATAAATTAAGCTTGATTTATCACTAAAAATAATTTTATTATCCTTATAATCAACAATTTGATCTGGATATGCTTTAATTAATTTTTGAACATTCAATGGAATTTCTTGAGAAAAAGCATTTTGAAATATAAGGATAAAAAAAAAGAATCGTTTCATTTAAAAACGTTTTAATTGTGAAGAACTAAAAGTCCATTCTGGTGTTTGCAGAGAGGTTCCAAAATCGACAGCGTACCAAGGACTCAACGAACTATTATTTGGATTTTTCAAAATTTGAATTTCCTGTGCCGGCATATAGCTTTGTGCTAAAAGCATAATTTTTTGATTGTTTTTTGGATTCACAGCCATATCAACTACAATAACAGCGTGACCTGGAAAGCCTCCTTTTATAAAAACATCCCCTATTTTTATGTCTAAAGCATTAATTGGTTTCAATTCTTTTTCTAACGAAGCCGTTCCTGCATACATAAAAACCTTTTCTAAGTATTTCCAATAAGTTTCATAACTGTCGGATGGTTTTGCAGTTTTAATCCAGCTGGTTTTATTTCCTTTAATTGCAATTCTGTAACCTGCCGCCCATTTACTAAAATCGGCTCGGAAACCATTTGTAAAATTAAAATGTATTTTATCGTACTGCTTTTGGCTATAAAAATAATCTGCTCGTAAACGCATCACAGCATCAGCACATTGATGCAAATCCTGTCTTCCAATGGGTAAATCCACAACCGCTTCATAAACATTTCGATTTGGCTTTGTAGTTCCATCAAAATACAAAACATTTGAACCCAATGGTTTTAATGGAAGATTTCGTAAAAAATAATCAAACGAAGTTTTAGATTCTTCTTCTCTCACAAATCCCTGAGGCAGTTGAAAACGCTGCTGAATCGTGTTTTCAAAAAGATTGGCTTTATTGGTATTATTTGTCTCTGAAAATGAAAAAAAACAAAAAATTACCATCAAAATTGCTGCGATAAAAAAGAATTTAACTTTCATAATTTTATACTTTTAATTACAATCACAAGATTACAAAATGTCAGAAGGAATTCAATTATATTTATCACAACAATCCATTATACTTTCTAACAAACCATTCCGTAGTTAATAAAGCGGCAATTAAAATCAATAACCAAACCCAGTCAATTATTGGAGTTTTGGTTGATACATTTTTTTCGATTGATTTGTATTCTTTATTCTCTAAAAGTGTATTAATCAAATCTTCTTCCTCGTTTTCAAAAAAGGCTTTTCCATTGGTTTGCAAGGCCAATTGTTTCAATTTTAAAACATCAGGATTTACAAATTGCTTTTCGATATCAAAATCTAAAATTTCGAAATGACTAGAATATGAAGTGTTCGAATTTAATTCTTTTACTGTAAAATTGTATTTCCCGGCTGTTAACCCTTCTAAATTTACAGAGAAAGAATTATTTCCTTTTAATAAATCGTAGTTTTTTGCTTGTTTGGTTTCGGCATTTGTAACCGTAATCGTTAGTCTTGCCTTTTCATCAAACTCATAATTTTTATTGAAATACTGCGCATTGATTACAATTTCTTCTCCAGAATTATAAAAGTTTTCGTGTGTTACAACCAAAGATTTTTTTGAAGCCGATGTTGCTAAATACTGGATTACTTTATCTACAAAGACATCGTATTTCTCAAACGACTGATTATCGATATGACTCTGTAAACGCCATTTCCAGCTGTTTTCTCCTAAAAGAAAAGCAGTTCGTTTTCCCTGGTTTTCGGCAAAAGCCAATAAAGGCGCATTTGTAGAAACATTTCTAATTTTTGAAGAAAGTAAAACTGAAACGTTTCCGTTTGTTGAAATTGTTCCGAATAAATTCTGCAAAGGCGGGAAATTTTCAAATCCGATATTATCTATAGCAAATAAATTAAACTGCGATTGAAATTCAGACAAATAATCTTCGACTTGTCCGCTCATTTTGAAAACCAGATTGTTTTGCTGCTGATTCAGGAAATTAAAATCAGTGCTGTTTCCGGTAATAATAAAAGTGTTTCTTCCTGCTGCTTTATTGTTATCAAAAACCTGTTTGAAGGATGAATTTGGTTGATATAAAACTAAAACCGAAGCTTCTTGTAACTGATTAATATCGTTTGGTTTAACCAATATCACTTTACGCTGTGCATTAACTTCTACAGCACGTTTTAAAGCTGCAATATCTGGATGATTTATAGCAGAAACAATGGCAATTGTAGATTTTTGGTCGATTATTTCTACAGCAAAATTTTTGATGTTATTGTAACTGTTTTTTTCTTTTGCGTTTGAAGATATATCGGCTCTAAAAATTTGCAGCCCAACTTTATCTGCCGGTAAAAGTAAATTTAAAGAAGCTGTTTTTTTAGACGATGAAAAAGATACTTTTTCTTTTGCCACAACAGAATTTCCTTGTGAAATTGTAAAATCTGCCGTTACTGGTTTGTCTCCTGCATATTGTAGAAAAACTTCTACGGGAAATTTATTTTTATGAAAAGCGTATTTATTTACATTCAGCTGATTTATTTTTAAATCAAAAAACGTGGTTGTATCTCCCACAACCAAAGGATAAACTTTATTAGCAGGATCGAATCTGTAAACGTAGTCGTTTCCTGTAGTTTGATTTCCGTCAGTAATAATAACTGTTGGGAAAGTCAGGTTTTTGTTGATGCTTTTTAAATTCTTGGCAGCTTCATCCAGATTAGTCTGGTTTCCTTTAAAATCAAATTTATCTGATGTTTTAAATTCATCATCAAATTGATAAGACTGAATTTCGAATTTTTCTTTTAAAGCCGGATTGGATATTAATTTTTGGTATAATTCAAGGGCTTTTTTATCTGATTTTAAAGCAGCGATTGAACTTGAATTATCTACGGCAATTGCCAAAGGTGTTTTGGTTATTTGAAGCGAACTTTTAGAAATTATCGGATTTATCAATAAAACCAATAATCCAAAGATGGCCAGAAAACGTAAAAAAGCCAAAAACCAAATCAGATTTGATTTGTTTTTGGCTTTATAAAAGTATTGAAAGTACGACAAACCACCCGCTATTACTAAAGAAAGTAATAATAATAAAATCGTGTTTGTAGTCATATTTATTTAGTATTCAGTATCAGTTTACAATAATCAGATTAAAAAAGTCAATTTATTTTATGACTATAGTGTTCAGCTTTTATTCTAGAGTCAGATAAAAACTGATTACTAAAACCTTTGAACCTTTGTAACTTAGAACCTCAGTACCTTTTTAGGTAAGCATTCCTCCACAAACATTAAGAACTTGTCCTGTAATGTAAGCACTCATGTCTGAAGCTAAGAAAAGACAAGCGTTTGCTACATCTTCTGTAGTTCCGCCGCGCTTCAACGGAATTCCTTCTCTCCATCCTTTTACTACATCTTCAGATAATTTTGCAGTCATTTCAGTTTCGATGAAACCTGGAGCGATTGCGTTGCAGCGAATATTACGAGAACCTAATTCTAAAGCTACTGATTTTGTAAAACCAATTGCTCCGGCTTTTGAAGCAGCATAGTTTGTCTGCCCTGCATTTCCAGAAACTCCAACAACAGAACTAATATTGATAATAGATCCTGCACGTTGTTTTAAGAAAGTTTTTTGGATTGCTTTTGTCATATTGAAAACAGATTTCAAGTTAACATCAATAACTTGGTCGAAATCAGCTTCAGACATACGCATAAGTAAGTTATCTTTTGTAATTCCGGCATTGTTAATTAAAATATCAACAGTTCCAAAATCAGCTAAAACTGCATCAACAAAAGTTTGTGCTTCATTAAAATCAGCTGCGTTAGATTGGTAACCTTTTGCTTTTACTCCTAAAGCATTTAATTCTTTTTCAAGAGCTTCAGCAGACGCTGCAGATGAACTATATGTAAATGCTACATTTGCTCCGTGTTTAGCAAAAACTTCTGCAATTCCTTTACCAATTCCGCGGCTAGCGCCAGTAATGATTGCTACTTTTCCTTCTAGTAATTTCATATTAAGGTATTCGTTTTATTTTTCGAAATACAAATATAGATTATTTGGGCGTTTAATAAAATTTGTAATATAAAAAATGGTCGTGATTCTTACTATTAATAACAAAAAACAACTCATTTCTTGAGCTGTTTTTTTATAAATAGTAAATTATTATAAGTGATTTTGTTTCGTTACAAAAAAATAACTATCAATACAACAGCTATAAATAACATTCTATAAATTGCGTTTTTAAAGTTGTGTGTATCCTGAATCTGTCATCTTTCTTTTGTTTTATAAAGGCCTGCTATTGCTATAGGAATAATTATTACAATTGAAAGATATAAATAATACCTTTTATAATTAGGATAAAATACTGATATCGTAATAAGTATTAAACCCAAAAAAAAGATAAAAATATTGATAGGTCTTAAGTATTTTTCAATTTGTATCATTTTAATTAGCCTTTAATAGATTCTGGAAACGAACACGATACAACACAATAAGTTTTATTTGGAGGAGTTTTAGTTCCGCTTACGATTGACTTTTGTTCGTCTTTGCCTAAAACTTCAATTCTATTGAAATTTAAAAGTGATTTTAACATAGTAATTAGTTTATTTATTTTAGTTACTCAATCATTATTGTCTGTCAGTTTCAGACAGAAATTAAATGTGCTTGATTCTTATATAACATAAGAAAAAACACACGATAAAACACATATTAATAGGTTTTTAGTGTTAAAAAAAAGCAGTTCAAATAATGAACTGCTTTCTTCCTAAATAAAAATAAAAAATTAAAACTAATTTAATTGATATGTTGTCATTCTAAAACTGCTTGAAGCACTAGTAAGTGTATAAATAGTGTTTGTAAATGAAATTTTAAAATTTTCTTTTTTAACATACAGACCTGCAGTTGTAAAAAATTGTTCGTCAATATCTTTTAAGAATGCCGGAGCAGGAATAATTGCTGTTCCATTATCCCATGAATCATGAGTTAATACCAATGTTTTAGTTGTATTATTAGGACTTGTTGTAAAGTTATGATAAACCGATGGTCTTCCTCCATTAAAACGATATTCGATATAATCTCCAAAAGCAGAATTAAAATACACCTGAATCCTTGCTATAGATTGATTGGCAGGCAAAGTTGCATTTACTTTATTAATCAAGAATCTGAAATAATCAGAAGTTGTTGGAGCATTGTATAAGTTAGCAGCAATATACCCTACAACCATCTGAGGTTTTCCGTTTACAAAGTTTGTATAATCGTCCGTTATTATTGGCGGGGCATTTGTATATTTAATAGTAGCTTTAACTCCATCTTTTCCTGTTGCTACAAAAGTGTTTGTCGCACTTTCATAAACAAAATCCAAAAGTTTTTGATCTTTAACTGTTAATGGAATTTTGGTAAAAGCACCTGTAGGATTAAATGAAAAAGCTAAATCATAACTTTCGTTTGGAGTTGATGGATCCAAAGAATATCCTGTACCAAAACGTGCATTAGTATTGTAATCAAAATCATAGCTTTTAGTTGTACTTCCATCATTGATTTCCAACAATCTAAACAATGGACTTGTCATATCACCAGTAATGTTTTTAATAATCGGTGTATTTTTTGGTAAATCTTCCCAGTCTTTTGGTGTTGCTTTTACAAAACGTAAGAAATGTCCATTTCTATTTGTTCTAAAAATGATATCTCCATTCTTTTGTCCGTAGTAGTAAAACTGAAAATCACCTAAATAACCTTTTGCAAGAAGACCTGCTGTAGGATAATCTGCAGCATTAGATAAAAGGTGAATTCTGTTTTCTGTTGTAAAAACCAAACTCACTGTACTTCCTACCTGAATATCATACTGGCTTGTATAAACTCCTGTATCGCTATTAAAATCAGATGCCATTTCAACTTTTCCTGCAGGAAGGAATTTAAATAAATGTGTCCATCCTCCTAATTGTGTACTATCTGTGTAATAAACAGCTTTCCATCCATCAGCCGATGAAAGCAATACGTCGTTTAATTCTTTTTGACGGCCGCTTAGTCGCTCAGTAGCATTTTGATCAAATTTTGCATCTACCTCTGGGCTTGAACATGACCCTAACAGCAAAGCTGCGAAAGAAATCATTAAGCATTTATATATATATTTTACTTTCATAATATTGTTTTTTTATAAAAATTAATATCTTAATTATTTATGACAGCATCTGTATTTTTCTGAGCTTCATCTCTTAAAGCATAAAAATCTACGTTATAAGCATCTTTGTAATATTTAACTACAATTGCTTCTTTTGCTTTAATGTTAGCTTTAGCAGTTGCATCTGTAACGCCAGCCAATATTGCATCATATTCTGCTTTTGAACTTGTTAAAATTGTGGCAGCAGTTTCAGCAAAATCCTCATAAATATTCAATCTCGCATAACTTGTTATAAATCCTAATGATCTTGAAGTGGCAATTGGTTCATTATACCATGTTGAAGTATATCCTGATGGTGTAAGTTTTGCCCAAGCCTGCTCATCAAAAGGTTTTGTCTGGTTTAAAATATGTACGTACTCGTGCTGAATAGTGTGAATAAACTGAGTTACACTTGATCTGCTCTTTTTATTCAGGTTATCAATTTGAAAAAGAGAAACTCTCTGGCCGGCTTCTGCAAGACCTAAAGTAACAGTACCATTTGTATTTAAGTTTATACCTCCAACAAGTACAAATTCTCTTGGAGCTACTTTTTTTACAAAATTTACTCCTCCAATAGTTGTATAACTATCGATCCAGATTTTTTTAACTACTTCCATTGCCGGCTGTACTTTTGATACTAAAGGCGGATATAAATATTTATTAAAGTCTACTAGATTTTGGTTCCACTCATAGTATACCGCAATGTTATATGGATCTAAGAAATTAGTACCAATCCATTTGTCTAAATCTGTTTTCTCCGGTACTGAAAAATCTAATTGACTTTCTTTTGGCTGATCCTCCTGAGCACAAGATGCAAGAAGAAAAACTCCAGCAATTACTGCTATTTTATATGTTTTGAATATTTTCATAATACTTTCTAATTAAAAATTTATCTAGGATTTTTTTCAATACCATTGTCTGAAGCTCTAAGCGGAATCTGCAATGCTCTTCTTTTATCGTCTTTTTCTAAAACGTTACTTCTGGTAATTTTACCAAATTGAAGCGTATTATGCGTTACAACAAGGTTAAAACGTTTAATATCAAACCATCTAGCACCTTCACGAAGAAAATCTTTTCTTCTTGCTTCGGCTATTGCTTTAATATAAGAAGTCTGAACAGGAGTTAATGTATAAAACGGAGTAAATTCATTTGGAATTACTGGATATTTTGTTGTCACTACTGTTTCATTCAGTAAATCTGTTGCTGGATTATACCCACTGGTTCTTGTTCCTAAAAAGTATCCTAATTCCGTATTAGCTTCTGCCATTCTATTTTTCATTACTAATGCCTCAATACGATTCAAATACAATTCGTCATTACTAAATAATACTGTTGCAGTGTAAGGTATACCTGTACCAGATGTTAAGTTAGTATATTTAAAATACTCGTAAAGTTTAGGTGTAAATACATTTGTACCTCCAAAATATTGACCATTAGCTCTAATTAAATTGGCTTTGCCCCACATGTTTGTCTGAGTTCCTAATAATTCATCAGATTTATTCCCAGGGAGACTAAATCTATAAGTTGCAACTCTGTTAGCAATTGAATTTGGATAGCTAATCAATAAATTAGTTTCTTGTTCTGCTCTAGAATATTCAATAGGCATTGTAGCAAAAGCTACTGCATTAAAAGCTGTCCAATTTCTAATTTTTGTTGGTTTAGAACCAATTGACTCCGTAAATTCAAGAACTTTATCCCAATCTCCTTTTATTAAGTAAAAACGGGCTGCAAAAGCTTTAGATGCATCTACGTTAAAGTGGAATTTAGGTTCTTTATACTCATTTGTAACATATTTTAAACCTTCATTGATATCCTGCTCAATAAAATCGAACACTTCTTTAACAGTATTACGTTTGTACTTTGCTAATAATTCTGTTTCTGGTTTTGTTATATAAGGCACTCCTAAATCTGTAGCTGCCGTTGCTGGATTATAGCGGTTTGACCAAAACTGAACCAGCATAAAATGATTGTAAGCTCTTGCTATTAATGCTTCTCCTTTTTGTGGATTTAAAGTAGCTGGGTTTCCTAATTTTTCAATTGCTTCTAAGGCTTGGTTTGCCGCTGCAATTGCTTCGTAAGATGCTGTCCAGAATGCATTTTCACTATCATTCCCAATCTGTGAATGCATTTCCCAGTTAAAGCTTTCCTCATTAATAATACTAGTTACAACTTGTGATTCAGTATCAAAAACATTGTCTGACATTACCTCTCCAATTGGCAGATACGATCTGTTAGGATAAGCCGTAACTAGTAATTCTGATACTTTTTCCGGCGTATCTATTTGTGTTCTGTTATCTGGTATTTCTGAAAGAAAATCATCACAACTGCTAAGTCCGATCATTAATAATAATGACAGTGTTATTTTTATATTTTTCATAATCAATTTTATTGTTAAAATGAAAGATTTATTGCAAATGTATATTGTGCCGTAATAGGGGATGCTACACCTCCTGTGTTACGGAATTCAGGATCTTGACCGTTTAATTTTTTATCAGAATAAATCAACCATGGGTTAACTGCTGATCCTTTTAAATTGAAAGTTCCTACTCCTAATTTTCTCTTGAAATCACTTGGAAATTCCCATGCAAGAGATATATTTTTCAATCTTACAAAATCACCGCTTGCAATTCTAACATCAGAAAAATTATAAGTATTATACGCAATTTGTAAATCGCTCGCTCCATAATTTCTATTCAACAATCTATCTGCAATAACTGGAACATTTGTATAGTTTTCGTCACCAGGATTAATCCATCTGTTAGCAAAATCTTTTGTAAAAACAGTTTGATCATTATAAGCATTACTGTATACAGGGTTTAATCTTACTTTATTCCCTCCAGATCCTACGACAAATACGTATAGCGTTACATTTTTATAAGTAAATGTATTTGCAAGACCAATTGATTTATTTGGCTCTACAGATCCTTCGTATTTCAAATAATTTGTTACATTATTAGTATCTTGGAAGTTAGCATCTGTAATATTGCTTTCAGCACCGTCTTGTAATTTAAAAGTTGGTAATCCTTGATTGTTTAACCCTGTAAATTGGTAAGAGTACAATGAGTTTCTAGGATGTCCTACTGTATTACCACCATTTGTAGCAATTAAATCAAATACAGCTGGTTTGTTAGCCAATTTTGTAATTTTTTGATCATATACAGAAAAGTTCAATGTAGTAGACCATTTAAAATCTTGATTAGTAATATTTTGAGTAGTAATACCTACCTCAAGACCTTTTGTCTCCATATCTGCATTGTTTCCTTGCTTAACTTCTTGTCCACCAATTCCTGATGTAATTACGTAATCAATTAAATCAAATGCTTTACGACGATAAACATCTGTAGTAAGTTGTACTCTGTTTCTGAACATTCCTAAGTCTAAACCAATATTTGTTTCATATTGTTTCTCCCAAGTCAAATCTTTGTTTTGTAAATCTTCAATACGAATTGCGTTTTCTCTGTCACCAGTGTTGAAACGGTCTGTGATATAACTTTTGTAAATAGCCAATGAGTTTGTAGCCGGTCCAGCTGTAGCTGTTAAACCGTAAGAAGCTCTAAGTGCTAAAGTATTTACAGATTCTACATCTTTCATAAAACTTTCTTCTTTAACATTCCATTTACCACTCACTGTATAAGTTGGCAGCCATCTAGAAGAACCACTATCACCTTGTCTGTTAGATCCATCATAACGTCCAGTAACAGAAGCAGTATAACGACGATCGTATGTGTATCCTACTTTTCCAAAGAAACCAACTGTACGCTCTCTTTCTGCTCCAAAATCATAGTAAGAGTTTCCATCATTGATTAATTTTTCAATTAATTTAGGATCAGTAAATGCGCTGAGTCCTTTTCCAAATTGAATACCAGCCGCAGTAAAGTTGTCGTTATTTCTATCTACAGATCTAAACTCTGTCCCGAAGAATCCTTCAACTTCATGTTTATCATTAAATGTATTTCTGTAAGTAATACTATTTCTAACATTATATGATGTCATATCGTTAGTGTATTTTCTTAAGAATCCTCCATTTGGTAATACCGAAATTTTTGGTGCTGTTAAATCGTTTGGATTTTGATATAAAAAGACGTTATCTTTTTGAATTTGAGTATTTAGGTTTGCTCCAACTCCTGCATTGTAAGCTCCAACAACGTTAGAACCTTCGTAAATTTTGTGCTCTCTTGATGTATTAGCATAACGAGCAGAACCTGTAAAATTATACGTTAAGTTCTTGTTGATTTTATAATCTAGATCACCTTGAAAGCGAACATCCTGTACCTTAATGTCCATCGTATTATTTTTCAATTCATTAAGAATATTCATGGGTGCCCAGTTATTTTGGTAGTACTCCAAATTACCGTTCTCATCGTAAGGCCTCAATGTTCTACTTGTACTTAATACATAATTAAATGGGTTGATGTCAAAATCTCTGGTAATTTTACCAAACACAACATCATTTTTACTTTCGTAGGTTCCAGGAGCTTCCTGATCACGAATAGATCCCAATGTAGATAATGTAACTGTTAATCTGTCGTTGATAAAAAATGTACCTTTAATATTTGATGATAACTGTTTTACATTATCAGCCAAAGTCCATCCCGGATCTGTATAATATCCTAATGAAGCATAAAATGTATTGTTTTTTCCACCACCAGAAAAACTTAACGAATGATTTTGAGTAATAGATGGTCTAAATAAAACTTTGAACCAATCTGTATTTCCTAACTCATATTTTTTCAAGAATTCATTAACATAAGGCTGTTCATTTTTAACACCATATAAACCATTTGACTCTTGGTAAAGGTTGATTTGCTTAGCCAGAATACCATAAACACCACTAAATCTAGATGTTAATGATGAACTCTGATCTAAGTATCCTTTTGTTCTCATTTCCTGAAAAACACTCATAGATTCCTGAGAATTTAAAATATCATATTGAGTGTAACTAGGAACTGTTCTTACTGTATTTTCTACAGTATAATTAATTTTTAATGGAGAATCTCTACGCCCTTGTTTAGTCGTAACAACCACAACTCCATTTAAAGATCTTGAACCGTAAATAGAAGTAGCTGATGCATCTTTAAGGATTTCAATACTTTGGATGTCATTAGCATTTAATCCAGCTACAGCAGAACTTAATAATGTTGCTGAATTTCCAGAAGCTAAGTCTGCAAATGAAACATTAATGATATCTTCCTGAACAATACCGTCAATAACCCATAATGGTTTTGTATCTCCAAAAATTGAAGAAGATCCACGAACTGTAATTTTAGGAGTAGCACCAAAAGATCCTGTAACGTTTTGTACTGTAACCCCTGCCGCCTTACCTTCAATCATACGGCTTACATCAACAACACCGTCAACTTTTAACTCTGAACCAGAGATTTTACTGATTGCTCCTGTAAATGTTCTTTTAGATGTTTTCTCATATCCTGTTGTAACTACAACCTCTTTTAAGTTTTGACCTGCTTCTGTAAGAACAACTGTTGGTGTAACGTTAGTAATTCCAATTTCTTTCGTTTCCATACCTACGTAAGAAATTACAAGTTTATCTGCATTTGCAGGCATTTCGATAGAGAAATTTCCATCAAAGTCTGTCAGAACGGCAACTTTTGTTCCTTTTGCCATTACTGTAGCTCCCGGAAGCGGGCTTCCTGTTTGATCTGTTACTTTACCTTTAATAATTGGTCCGGCGGTTAGTACTTCAAAAAGTGAATCATGATTATCTGCACTTGCAAATGGATCTGCGGCGGTTTTTTGCAGAATAATTTGATTGCTCACTTCTGAAAAAGTAATATTAAATGGCACCAAAATTCGGCTCAAAATGCTAGAAAGCGTTTCCTGATTCGCTTCTATACTAACTTTTCGGCTTAATTGAGGGAGCCTTGAATTGTACGAAAATTTTACATGAGCCGATTTTTCAATTTTAGATAAAGCATTATCAAGAGTCAAATTTTCAACTATAATGGTAACTTTTGTATCTAATTTTTTTTGCCCATTTACATTATTTGCCACGGCAAAGCTCGAAAACACAAGTGCCAAGACAAACTGAAATAGTGTTATTTTCATGATTCTATGGAGTAATCGTTGTTTAACAACTGGTTTTTTCATAATTTTGATTTGTTTTGATTAATACTAATTTGAGTGTATTTTTAAGAAACGATGAATTACTTTTTACAGAAAGCAATTCAATTTTATAAGTGTCGATAATGTTACAGCATTTCGGCACTTTTTTTTGCAGTACATTTTTTACATAGGCAATAATTTATTTCTGGTTGAGTTAAGTTTTTGGTTAATATTTTTGATAAAAAACATAGAAATTAGCCGCGTTTATTTTCAAAAAAATAGGATTACACTTCAAAAAAGGAGTCATTAAAAAATAGTTTGTCTATGTAATTACAGTTACATAAAATTAATTACAGCCTTCTGAAGTTATGATAATCTGATTTCCATTCATTTCAAAACTGGTATTATTACCTATGCTTTTACAGACAATTTTTAATTTCTCTGTTAAAGGCTGATCACTCAGTGATGTGGTTAAATGGCATTCTTTTAATTTATTTTGCGGATAATCTATATCTACAAGATACGCCTGCTCTATAGTCTCAAAAATTTGTGATACCGGAATATCGTTAAATTCAAAGCTCAATTGTTCAATATTTCCAACGTTTTGAACCAATACAGGATCTTGAGTGATATTTGTAATTTTATTGAATTTCATATCGTTCCGCAGAAATCTCAGTGCCTGATTTGGAAGAAGCACAATTTCTTCTTCGTCTGATTTAGAAATTAATTCGTTAGATTTTACCTTAACTTTACCGGTACGTACTAAAATTTCTACATCTGGCTGATCAGAATAAGCTTTAACTCTAAAGCTGGTTCCAACTACTTTTGTAACAATCTCGTTCGCATAAACGAAAAAAGGCTTTTTAGGATTTTTACTAATTTCAAAGAAACCTTCGCCGGATAAATACACCTTTCTTTCGTTCCCGGTAAAGATTTTAGGGTAACTCAATTTACTATTGGGCTGCAGTAAAACAGAACTGCCGTCTGATAGTGTAATAATTTGTGGTTTGTTAGAATTGTTGGTTTGTTCTACTAATCCCTCACTGTTTTCATCAATAAGTTCTTTGTAGGTTACAATTTTGTTTTCAGTTTTAAAATGATTGTTATAAAACCAGGCTGACATTAAACCAATAACTAGTGTTGCAGCTATAGCGGAAAGAAATCTTTTTATGAAAGAATTTAACTTTAAAGTTTTAACGTTCTTTTGATTTTCTTTTTCACGAATTTTGAGCCATGTGTTTTGCAACGCTCTGTGAATGTCAGATTTAGTCAATTCGTTCTCTGGAATTTTCATTGCGAGAAGCATTAATCTTGCATCTTCAACTAATTTCGCACGCTGACGACTTTCTAAAGTCCATTCTTCCCATCCGTTTTCATCAACTCTTGATAAAACCCATTGTTGGAATGATTCATCTGATAAGAAATCTTCTATTTCGGTATATTTATTACGTTTTTGCATCTAAAAATAAGGTTACAAAAACATAGAGGACAGTTTTCTTATTATATACTCACCAAATTATGATTTTTTTTAAACTTTTTTAACTTTTTTTAAAGAGAGCTTGAAAACAATAGAGTAATTAAGGCAAAACTACCCTTCCATTCTTTACGAAGAGTAAGTAAACCACGATGAAGTAAATTGCTGGCTGACTGATAATTAACATCCAGCATCTCGGCAATTTGCTCAACCGAAAGTGCCTGATGATAACGAAGATATAAAGCTTCTTTTTGTCTTGCAGGCAATTCGTTTAACAATTTATTTAGATAAGAAACTTTTTCTTTTGTAACATAGTCATCATCCAAAAGATCATTTTCTACAGAAAATTCCAAAAGAAAAGCAATATCGTCTGTACTTGCGGTTTTTCTAAAAATATGATCACGTTCAAATAAACGTGCAATTCTTTTTCTAACACTCGATAATAAGTAAGCTTTTACTACTACACTGCTCTGCAAAGAACTGCGGTATACCCAGATATCGGTAAAAACATCCTGAACACAATCCTGTACTTTTTCTGCATAAGGTGAAAGTGAATTCCCGTAACTGACCAGATCACCATAATAGCGCTCAAATAATAGGGAAAATGATTTCTCATCTCCTAATATTAAATCATTCCAAAGTGTATTGTCATCGATTAAATTGGCTGGTAAGATTCGGGTCTTCATAATAGTGAATTATAACTGCTAAAAGCTGTAGGTTTCTTAATGTAAAAAATACACTATTTTAACATTATTACTTTTAATTGTTCGATAAATATATAAAAGCAAATATTTAAAACCAATTATTTTACACAAAAGAGACAGTTCTCTAACATAGAAAACTGTCTCTTTCTTTTGGTATCACTAGGATCTTAAGGAAATGTTAAAATTATTTATAATTAAAAAATAATCTCAAAATATAAGATTTTACATCGATAAACTATTTACTTAAAAACACAGTATTTCACGAATTAACACAACATAAAAAGCAAAAAGCCCTATAGAATCTATAAGGCTTTAATGTATTGCTGTCGCTATTTTTATCGCTTTTTAAAAAGCTACATTCCATCTAGGTAATTTTGCATTTTCATCTAAAAAGTTTTGCAAGATCTGTCCTTCAACTGCAGTCGGAATAGCTTTTACATCTGCATTAAATGTTTCGTACCAAACTACTTCAAGAACAGAAATGTTCTCTAATTTCATTTGTGCCGGCCAAGAATATTTTCTCCCTGTTTTAGCAAATTGATGTCCGTTTACAATTTTATCGTATAAACCTCCATTTTTAGTTTTAAGAGTTCCGTCATTTTGAACTGTTCCAGTAGAACCAGCCATGATCAATTCTTTTGAATCTCCGTCAATTTCATAAACCACAAAAATCCCTGCACTTCCTTCCGGAGCATTGCAAACTTCTTCTAAACTATCATTTACAGTAAAAGTAAAACTATTACTTGATTTAAATTTTTCTAATTCTTTGTACATATTTTCTTTTTAAGCTTCTATCCTGACAGCTATCGGGACTGAGATTCTCCGATGCTAAATTTTTCTATCTATGCCTCAGTTTTTAAAATGTAAAAAAGTCTCAACAGGATATTGAGACTTTTTTTGGAATTTGTTATTTTGATATTAGAGATTATCCTAATACTTCTTTTACTTTTTTACCAATTTCAGCTGGTGAATCAACAACGTGAATTCCGTTGTCTCTCATAATTTGTTTTTTAGCAGCAGCTGTATCATCAGAACCTCCAACGATTGCACCTGCGTGACCCATTGTTCTACCAGCAGGAGCAGTTTCTCCAGCGATAAAACCAATAACTGGTTTACGGTTACCATCAGCTTTTACCCATTTTGCAGCATCAGCTTCTAATTGACCTCCAATTTCACCAATCATGATGATCGCTTCAGTTTCTGGATCGTTCATTAATAATTCGACAGCTTCTTTAGTTGTAGTTCCAATAATTGGATCTCCACCAATACCAATAGCTGTAGTAATTCCTAAACCTTGTTTTACAACTTGGTCAGCAGCTTCGTAAGTTAAAGTTCCTGATTTAGAAACGATACCAACAGTTCCTTTTTTGAAAACGAAACCTGGCATAATTCCAACTTTAGCCTCACCTGGAGTAATAACACCCGGACAGTTTGGTCCAATTAATCTTGAACTTCTTTCTTTAACATAATTATTTGCTTTAATCATGTCTGCTACAGGAATTCCTTCTGTAATAGCAATAATTACTTTAATTCCAGCATCAGCAGCTTCCATAATTGCATCAGCAGCAAAAGCCGGCGGAACAAAAATGATAGAAGTATCAGCACCAGCTTGATCAACAGCATCTTTTACTGTATTAAAAACCGGGCGGTCTAAATGGCTTGTACCTCCTTTTCCTGGAGTAACACCACCAACAACATTAGTACCGTACTCAATCATTTGAGAAGCGTGGAAAGTTCCTTCGCTTCCTGTAAATCCCTGAACAATTATTTTGGAATCTTTATTAACTAAAACACTCATGATATATATTTTATGTAGTTTTTAAATTTGTGTTGCAAAAATAAGGTTTTGTAATGTATTTTGCCTCTTTTATTGTCAAAAAAATATTAAGAAAATTGACTCATCTGATAACCTCTGTAAAGTTTGTCATCTTTTATCTGCCAGATTGTTGAAAAATGTGCCAGAAGCATCTCTTCACGAGGGTTCTCGATTGTTTTTACATAATGAGAATAACGTACTGATACTAAATCATCTTCGGCAATAATATGGCTTATTCTCACTTTAGATCGTACATATGCCCTGCTAAGTTCATTTGCCATTTCTAAAATCGAATCATGATTCATTTCTATGAATCCTTTACTGCTATTCCATTCAATGATAACATCCGGATGCAGATAAGTTTTTAGAACTTCACTATCAATCAAGGCATCCGACTTATAAAATTTTTGAACAAACTCTTTTATAGACATATTACTTCAATTTATTTAGAATTTCAGGAATCTTTTTGATATTAGCCAGCTGCTTTAATTTTTCTCTTGATTCTTCAATTGGAGTTCCAAAGTATGATTTCCCTCCTTCTACAGATTTAGTAACACCTGTCTGACCCATAATAACAGCCTTTGCTCCTATCGTAATGCCGCTGGTGGTTCCTACTTGTCCCCAAATTGTAACTTCATCTTCAATAACAACACATCCGGCGATACCTGTTTGTGATGCAATCAAACATTTTTTTCCGATAACTGTATCATGTCCAACATGAACCTGATTATCCAGTTTTGTACCTTCTTTAATTGTTGTATCTCCAGTAACTCCTTTATCAATTGTACAAAGAGCACCAATGCCAACATTGTCTTCAATAATAACTCTACCGCCAGATATTAACTGATCGAATCCTTCCGGACGTTTTTTATAATAAAAAGCATCGGCTCCTAAAATACTTCCGGCATGTATAATAACATTATCACCAATCACGGTATGATCGTAAATTGACACATTTGAATGAATCAAACAGTTCTTACCAATTTTAACATGATTACCAATGAAACTATTTGGCTGAATTAAAGTTCCTTCTCCAATTTGTGCTGTAGCTGAGATTGCAACATTAGCAAATTGAAATGGTTTAAAATGTCTGGTTAAAGTATTGAAATCTCTGAAAGGATCATCAGAAATTAAAAGAGCTTTACCTTCCGGGCATTCCACTTCTTTGTTAATTAAAACGATAGTGGCTGCAGACTGTAAAGCTTTATCGTAATATTTTGGATGGTCAACAAATACAATATCTCCAGGTTCAACGACATGTATTTCGTTCATACCTAAAACCTGAAAGTCTTTGTCTCCAATAAATTTGCAGTTAAGCAAATTGGCAATTTCTTGTAAAGAATGACTCTTTGGAAATTTCATATATAATAATTAGAAAATTTGTCAATTAGAAAATGAGTCAATTAGAATGTGAATATACAAAATTATGTCGATTCACAAATTATCTAATTGACTCATTGTCCAAATTATCTTAATTAAAAGACTACTCTTTTACACGCTCCATGTAAGAACCAGAAGCTGTATCAATTTTAATTTTATCACCTTCGTTGATGAACAAAGGAACGTTTACATTTGCACCTGTTTCAACAGTAGCGTTTTTAGTAGCATTTGTTGCAGTATTTCCTTTTACTCCCGGCTCAGCATAAGTAACTTCTAAAATTACTGATGCAGGCATATCTACAGATAAAGGCAAATCAGTTTCAGTATTAATCTGAACCATTACATTTGTTCCTTCTTTTAATAAATCCGGAGCATCTAAGATATTTTTATTTAAAGAAATCTGCTCAAAAGTTTCGGCATTCATAAAGTGAAATTCATCACCTTCTGGATATAAAAACTGAAATGTATGTGTTTCAACACGTATAACGTCAATTTTATGACCTGCTGAAAAAGTATTATCTAATACTTTTCCTGAAGTTAAACTTTTTAATTTCGTTCTTACGAAAGCTGGACCTTTTCCAGGTTTAACGTGAAGAAATTCAATAATTTTATAAATATCGTGATTAAATTTAATACACAATCCGTTTCTAATATCTGATGTAGACGCCATTTGTTTTTAATTTTATTTATTTTTTGTTGAATCGTTGAACCGTTTAACTGTTTTTTCGATTAACCGATTAAACAAATAAACAATTAAACTTTTATTTTAATAGTTTCCCGAATAACCTTTCATAATTCCTCGTGATGAATTTCTGATAAAATCAAGAATTTCATCTCTCTCAGGAGTTGCTTCCATTTCAGCTTCAATAATACTTAAAGCTTGTGTAGTATTGTAATTCTTCTGATATAAAATTCTGTAAATTTCCTGAATTTCTCTAATTTTTTCAGTACTAAATCCTCTTCTTCTTAAACCAACTGAATTGATACCAACATACGACAATGGTTCTTTAGCCGCTTTTGTGTAAGGAGGAACATCTTTTCTTACCAGAGATCCGCCAGAAATCATAGCATGATCTCCAATATGAATAAATTGGTGAATTGCTGCCAAACCGCCAATTACGGCATGATTACCAACAACTACGTGACCAGCTAATGCTACACCGTTTACAATAATTGCATTATTACCAATTTCGCAATCGTGAGCAATGTGAGCGTAAGCCATAACTAAGCAATTGTTTCCAAGAATAGTTTGTCCTGAAGCAATTGTTCCTCTATTAATAGTTACGCACTCTCTAATTGTACAATTGTCACCAATAATAGCTAAAGAATCTTCACCGCCAAATTTTAAATCCTGAGGCACAGCAGAAATTACAGCTCCTGGAAAAATGTTACAATTTTTTCCAATTCGAGCTCCTTCCATAATGGTTACATTTGAACCAATCCAAGTACCATCACCAATAACAACATTATTGTGAATTGTTGTAAAAGGCTCAATTACAACGTTTTTAGCGATTTTCGCGCCAGGATGAACATATGCTAATGGTTGATTCATCTATGTTTTATATTTTAAATTAAAATAATCTAATTTTAGGGCAACAAACCTAAACAATAAATTTGATTAATTATTGTTTTCTTGCAATTTGTGCCATTAATTCTGCCTCAGTTACTAATTTTCCATTTGCATAAGCATTAGCCTGCATGTGACAGATTCCTCTTCTGATAGGAGAAATCAATTCACATTTAAAAATTAACGTATCACCCGGCAGTACTTTGTGTTTGAACTTAACATTGTCAATTTTCATGAAATATGTTAAGTAATTTTCCGGATCTGGAACTGTGCTTAAAACTAAAATTCCTCCCGTTTGTGCCATTGCCTCTACAATTAAAACTCCAGGCATTACTGGAGCCTCAGGGAAATGTCCTACGAAGAAATTCTCATTCATAGTGACATTTTTCAAACCAACCACATGACGATCAGACATTTCGATAATTCTGTCAATTAACAAGAATGGTGGTCTGTGAGGAAGCATTGACATGATTTTATGAATATCCATCAATGGTTCTTGGTTCAAATCGTAAACAGGAACATGATTTCTTTGCTCTATTTTAATGATTTTTGCCAGTTTTTTAGCAAACTGAGTGTTTACAAAATGCCCAGGTTTATTTGCAATAATTTTTCCTTGAATACGAACTCCAATTAGAGATAAATCTCCAATAACATCAAGCAATTTGTGTCTTGCAGCTTCGTTTGGATAATGTAAAGTAAGGTTGTCTAAAACGCCGTTTGGTTTTACAGATATTTCATCTTTACCAAAAGCTTTCTTTAAATTCTCCATAGTAGACTCAGAGATTTCCTTATCTACATATACAATTGCGTTATTTAAATCACCGCCTTTAATTAGGCCGTGTTCTAATAATGATTCTAATTCGTGTAAAAAGCTGAATGTTCTAGAACTTGCAATTTCTTCTTTAAAGTCTGATAAACTTTTTAAAGTTGCATTTTGAGTACCTAAAACTTTTGTACCAAAATCTACCATAGTAGTGACTTGGTATTCATCGCTTGGCATAACAAGAATTTCGCTTCCTGTTGCTTCATCTGTAAACGAAATAACTTCTTTTACTACATAAACATTACGGCTTGCGTCTTGTTCTTCAATTCCGGCTTTTTCAATTGCTTCAACAAAATATTTTGATGAACCATCCATAATAGGTAGTTCAGAGGCATTCAATTCAATAATAATATTATCCAAATCGCAACCAACTACTGCAGCTAAAACGTGTTCAGGAGTTTGTATTTTAACACCTAATTTTTCTAAATTAGTTCCTCTTTGCGTATTAACAACATAATTAGCGTCAGCCTCAATGACTGGCTGGCCTTGCAAATCTACTCTTACAAAAGTGAAACCATTATTAATAGGAGCAGGTTTAAAAGTCATAGTAACTTCTTTTCCAGTATGTAATCCAACTCCTGTTAGTGAAATTTCATTTTTGATGGTCTTCTGTTTAACCATTATTTCCATTTTTTGGGTTTATTATTTGTTTTTTTATTTCTTCAACTTCGGCAACTATCTTAGGAAGATTTTTAAAGTGAACATACGATTTATTAAAATCAGTATATCCAAGAGATGGCGTTCCCTGCAGAATTTCATCATCTTTAATGTTTCTCGCAACCCCAGACTGCGCCTGAAGTCTCACATTATTTCCAATAGTTAAGTGGCCTGCGATACCAACCTGCCCTCCAATCATACAATTCTCACCAATTTTAGTAGAACCTGCAACGCCGCTTTGTGCCGCAATTACTGTGTTTTTACCAATTTCAACATTATGGGCGACCTGAATTTGATTGTCTAATTTTACTCCTTGTCTAATAATTGTAGAACCAAGGGTTGCTCTGTCTATTGTTGTATTTGCACCAATATCTACGTTATCTTCAATAATAACGTTGCCAATCTGCGGTACTTTACTGTAAACTCCTTCTTCATTTGGTACAAAACCAAAACCATCTGCACCTATAATAGTTCCTGAATGAATAGTGCAATTATTTCCAATTACAGTTTCTGAATAAATTTTTGCGCCGGCAAAAATAAACACATTATTACCTATTGTTACATTATCTCCAATAAAACTGTTAGGATAAATTTTAACATTATCTCCCAAAACGACATTTTGCCCTACGTAACTAAAACTTCCCAAATAAAGATTTTCTCCATATTTAGTTCCTTCAGACATAAATGACTGCGGCTCGATTCCGTTTTTATTTAATTTTACCTGATTGTAAAAGTGTAAAAGTTTAGAAAACGCTGCATATGCATCTTCTACTTTTATTAGTGTAGTAGTAATTTCCTGTTCAGGAATAAAGGTGTCGTTAACAATTGTAACAGTTGCCTTTGTACTATATATGTAATTGATATATTTGGGATTAGCCAAAAAAGTAAGAGATCCCTCCTCACCTTCTTCTATCTTAGAAAGTCGAGAAACTTCTGCATTGGGATTTCCAACAACTTCTCCTTCTAAAATTCCTGCTATTTGTTCTGCTGTAAATTTCATCGCGACAAAAATATAAAAAATAGATTTTAAATGTTAATTTTAGATAAGTTGTTTTGGAAAACAGATATAATATTTTGTCACCAATTTAGATAACGATTTCAAATTCAATTGATCAGAAGCTTCAACAACATCCTCAATTGTTTTATCTTTTTTCAAAATTCGTATTGGTTCGGCAGCTTTACTATAGGCCTGATTCTTAATTTTACCTCTAAATATGAAATAACCCGCATCTAAAGCCGAAATATTATGCGCTTCTGCAAACTCTTCTTTTAAAGACTGCGATTCCTCCATCGGAATTTTATCTGCACTAAGTTTTATCTTTAACAAATCTCGATTAATGATCATTTTGCTTAAAGTTGAAAGTATAAAATCCGGATGTCTCTGCCAGGATTTTAGTGCACTTATAATATCAAAATCATCTAATTGAGAAAACAAATCTAATTTTTCGGCATCAAAATCTTCTAAAGTAATTTTATTCTGCATGAAATACATAAGCGGTTCACTGCAAGGAAGTTTAACTCCTTTTAGAGTAAGCTCTTTGGCTCTTTTTAATACCTTCATTAAAATTAATTCGGCAACCAAACTAGTTTTATGCAAATACGCCTGCCAGTACATTAATCTTCTTGAAAGCAGAAATTTTTCGACAGAATAAATTCCTTTTTCTTCAATTACTAAAACATCATCAACCACATTCATCATCTGGATCAAACGTTCTGAGTTTACATTTCCTTCGGCAACTCCAGTATAAAAACTGTCTCTTTTTAAATAATCCATTCTATCCATATCCAATTGACTTGAAATCAACTGCAGCATAAATTTCCTGTGATATTCTCCTTTAAAAACCTGAATTGCCAGACTTAATCTTCCATCAAATTCTTCATTAAGCTGATTCATAAACAACAGCGAAATCGCTTCGTGATGTACATCTTCAACAATACTTTTCTCCATTGCATGCGAAAATGGCCCATGACCAATATCATGGAGCAAAATTGCTATTAAAAGAGCATTTTCTTCTTCTTCAGAAATAACAACATCTTTAAAACGCAGTGTATCGATTGCTTTTTTCATTAAATGCATACATCCCAAAGCATGATGAAATCGTGTATGATTTGCTCCTGGATAAACTAAATACGATAATCCCATTTGTGAAATACGGCGTAGACGCTGAAAATAAGGATGTTGGATTAAATCGTAAATAAGCTCGTTCGGTATAGTAATAAACCCATAAATTGGGTCGTTAAATATTTTTAATTTATTAATTTGAGTCACAAGTTGGTTATTTTTTTGGTCAACAAATATAAGTAAATAAGTATAAACACATTTTAGTTTTTAACTTAAAAAGTTGATATTTAATATCAGTATTTTCTTAAACATTAAACAGGCCTAAAAAATAATTCAAAATAAATTTCATTTCAGCATTCCTAATTTTATACTATTTTTAATACTTTTTAAGTTCTATACATTTAAATTGCATTAAAATTAAAACTGTTTATGGATAAGATAAGAATACTTTGGGTCGATGATGAAATCGATCTTTTAAAGCCACATATATTATTTCTCGAAAAAAAGAATTACGAAGTTACAACAAGCAACAATGGTCTTGACGCTATTGCTTTGTTTGAAGAAGAAAACTTTGACATTGTTTTTCTTGATGAAAATATGCCGGGAATGAGCGGTTTAGAAACACTTTCTGAAATGAAAGAAAAAAAATCAGCTATCCCGATGATTATGATTACTAAGAGCGAGGAAGAATATATAATGGAAGAAGCAATTGGTTCTAAAATCGCAGATTATTTGATAAAACCAGTAAATCCAAATCAAATTTTACTGAGTTTAAAAAAGAATCTGGATGATTCAAGGCTGATTACAGAAAAAACAACATTAGATTACCAAAAAGAATTCCGCAAAATTTCGATGGAATTAGCTATGGTTAATTCGTATGAAGACTGGGTTGAACTCTACAAAAAACTACTTTTCTGGGAATTAAAACTCGAAGATATCAACGATCAGGCGATGATTGAAATTCTTGAATCTCAAAAAGTTGAAGCCAATTCACAATTCGGAAAATATATCGAAAGAAATTACGAAGACTGGTTTGCTCCAAAAGCAGATAAACCAATTCAATCTCATAATTTATTTAAAGAATTAGTTGTTCCGGAAATTAAAAAGAAAGACAAACCAATCTTGTTTGTTGTAATTGATAATCTTAGATACGATCAATGGAAATCTTTTGAAACTGTAATTTCTAACTATTACAAATTAGAAAAAGAAGTTCCATATTTCTCTATTCTTCCAACTGCAACACAATATGCCAGAAATGCAATTTTCTCTGGTTTAATGCCTTTGGATATGGAAAAACAATTTCCGCAATACTGGAAAAATGACGTTGAAGACGGAGGAAAAAACCTTTATGAAGCTGAATTTCTTTCGGCACAAATAAAACGTTTAGGTTTAAATATTAAGGAAGATTATTTTAAAATCACCAATTATGCAGGCGGAAAAAAACTGGCAGAAAACTTCAAAGCCTTAAAAGGCAATGATTTAGTAACAGTTGTTTACAATTTCGTCGATATGCTTTCGCATGCAAAAACTGAAATGGAAGTTGTAAAAGAATTAGCTTCTGATGACAAAGCATATCGCTCACTTACACTAAGCTGGTTTAAAAATTCTCCATTATTAGAAATTATTCAGCAGGCACAGCTTTTAGGATTCAAATTAATCTTAACAACAGATCACGGAACAATTAATGTAAAAAATCCGTCGAAAGTTGTGGGAGATAAAAATACAAGTCTAAATTTGCGTTACAAAACCGGACGAAGTTTAACATACGAACAAAAAGATGTTTATGTAGTTAAAGAGCCAAAAACAATTGGTTTACCGGCCATAAATATGAGTAGTTCGTTTATTTTTGCCAAAAATGATTTTTTCCTGGCTTATGTAAACAACTACAATCATTATGTAAGTTACTATAAAAACACATATCAGCACGGCGGGATTTCGTTAGAAGAAATGATTATTCCGTTTTTGGTATTTAACCCTAAATAAAAAAGTTTTCAGTCGCAGTCTCAGTTTTTAGAGAGGACTTGAAACCTATTTAGAAATATTTTTGCCACAGATTAAAGGATTAAAACAGATTAAAAAATCCTTGAAAATCTTTTAATCTGCGGTAAATAAAGAATTTCGCTTTCGCGGAAAACAATAAACTAAATGAAAAGTTTTTAGTTGAAGTCGTAGTTTACAGCTTTGAACTGAGACATAAAACTGCGACTGAGACTAAAATAAATAAACATAAAAATGAATATCGTTTTTTCATTAGATCAAATTCAAGAAGCTGCAGAGCAGATTATTGCTTCAAATCCTAAAAAAATCATACTTTTTAATGGTGAAATGGGAGTTGGAAAAACAACTTTAATTAAGCAGTTATGCAAAAGTTTAGGTGTAGAAGATGCAACAAGCAGTCCCACTTTTTCTTTGGTAAATGAGTACTACACTTCTAATAATCAAATCGTTTATCATTTTGATTTTTACAGATTAAATAAAGAAACCGAAGCTCTTGATATGGGCGTTGATGATTATTTATACTCAGGAAACTGGTGTTTTATTGAGTGGTCTGAAAAAATTGCTAATCTACTTCCGGAAGAAACTTCGACCATAACAATTGAATTTTTGGCAGACGGAAAAAGGGAGCTGAAATTGGTGTAAAATACTTTGCGGATCTTAGCAAATTTTGCTGTAAAATTTAACACAAAAATTTTCAAAAAATAACTTAACATTCAACATTAGTATTAGCACAATTTTTACACTAATTTTAAAACTTTTTACGTAATTTGTACCCTTAATTTTTTGCATTATCCATGTCAATTACCTTAACTCCATTTACAAAACAACAATTGATTCCGCAAGAAGAAAAACTTGAGGTTGGTCGTTTTAAAAGAGAACTTTTTATAGGAATCCCTAAGGAAACAAGTTATCAGGAACGTCGTATTTGTTTGACTCCAGATGCTGTAAATTCTCTTACTTATGAAGGGCATCGTGTTATGATTGAATCTGGTGCCGGAGAAAGTTCGAGTTATACAGATAAGGAATATTCAGATGCTGGTGCAGAAATTACAAAAGATACGAAAAGAGTTTTTGGATGTCCGTTTTTATTAAAAGTAGAACCGCCAACATTAGCTGAAATTGAAATGATTAATCCTGAAACAGTAATTATTTCGGCTATTCAGTTAAAAACAAAAAAAAGAGAATACTTTGAAGCTTTAGCACAAAAAAAGATTACTGCCCTTGCCTTCGAATATATAAAAGATGAAGATGGCTCTTATCCTGCCGTAAAATCTTTAAGTGAAATTGCAGGAACGGCTTCTATTCTTATCGCTGCCGAATTAATGATTACAAATGAATTTGGAAAAGGGCTTTTATTCGGGAACATTACCGGAGTTCCGCCTACCGAAGTTGTAATTCTTGGAGCTGGAACAGTTGGAGAATTCGCTGCAAAAACTGCAATTGGATTGGGAGCAAATGTAAAAGTTTTTGATAATTCAATTACAAAATTACGCCGTTTGCAAAATAATTTAAGCCAAAGAATTTTTACTTCTACCATTCAGCAAAAAGCATTATTAAAAGCTTTAAGACGTTGTGATGTGGCAATTGGCGCTATGCGTGGAAAAGAACGCTGTCCAATTGTTGTTAGTGAAACCATGGTAGAACACATGAAAAAAGGTGCCGTAATTGTTGATGTAAGCATCGATACGGGCGGCTGTTTTGAAAGTTCTGAAGTAACAACTCATGAAAAACCAACTTTCATTAAAAACAATGTTTTACACTATTGTGTACCAAATATACCTTCTCGTTATTCTAAAACTGCCTCATTATCAATAAGTAACATCTTAACACCTTATCTTCATCAGATAGCCGAAGATGGTGGTATCGAAAGTGCTATAAGATGCAATAAAGGCTTAAAAAACGGAATTTATTTATATCATGGAATTCTAACAAATAAAGCTATTGGCGACTGGTTCGACCTGCCAGACAACGATATTAATTTACTTGTATTTTAAAGGAACTTTAATGTACCTTTGCAAAAATTTTATTTCATGAAGTTCGTACACCGTTTTGCATATTATTTGATTGGATTAGTTATGGGATGCTTTTTTGTAGCCCTTGTATTTAGTGGTAAAGACACTCGCTGCAACTATTTTCCAAATGCCCGAGTTTTAAATAATCTAAGAACTAAACCTTTTCAATATTCAGATAAAGCAATTCAGACTTTAAACGAAAAATGGATTGATACCGCTGACATTAAAAGTACTTTAACGTACGGTGATGTTGACTTTGACCAAAGCAATATTCCTTTTAAAAAGGGAAAACTTTATATAATTGAAGGGAAAACAGCTAAAAATCAAGAAATTATATTAAAAGTAGTTAACTACGAAAAGAAAGCTGTTTTAGAAGAAATCATAAAAAAATAATCTCTCTTTATTTTTGACTCATGAATAAAACCAATAGAATTTTCTTCCATGATAATCCATATCCGTTAGGACATACTTTAGAAGAATTTGTTTGGAGTGCAAGAGTCGATCCGGAAAGAGGATTGTTATTTGATTTTCATTTAAGGACAGATTCTTATTATGCAGAAGATGATTCTGATGATGAAGAAGAGGCAGATTCTGACTGGAAATCTAAAACTGTTTGGGAAAATTACCACAATTGTATATTATCGTCAACCGAATGGCATTCTGGCGGAATTGTAATGGGAACTCCCGAAAATAAATTTGATTTTTCTAAATTCAATCACGAAACCCTTACTGCTGATAAATTACCGTTAGGAGATAATTTTGATTTTCAGGATTTAGCTTTTTACATCTATTTATTAGGACACGACAGCTGCTGTGATCATGAAATAGTTTTAAACAGAAACGCTGATAATACTTTTGAAATTTCCTGGACAGGAAAAATTGCCCGAACGTATTATGGAGATTATGAATTCAAACAAAGCTTTGAAGCCAATATCAGCAAAGTAAAATTTGACGGAATATATTTTTGTTACGGTCTTAGTGAAGAAGAAAATTGGAAAATACTTCAAAACTGCACAGTAGACCCAAGTATTTTTAGAGTATCAGGTAAAAAATTTGAGGTCCTTAATTATTAGAATAAAAAAGAACCTCTAATCATTTACCATTCAATTTGTTTTAATCCTTTTGACTTTAAGAAATCATTTGTCTGGCTGAAATGTTTGTTTCCAAACCAAAAACCTCTGTTTGCACTTAAAGGCGAAGGATGTCCGGATTTTAAAATATGATGTTTTGATGCATCAATCAAAGCAGCTTTCTTTTGAGCAAATCCGCCCCAAAGAAGAAAAACAACATTTTCTTTTTCAGCCGAAATTTGTTTAATAACAGCATCTGTAAATTTTTCCCAGCCTTTTCCCTGGTGGCTTCCCGCTTCAGACTGCCTCACCGTTAAAGTTGCATTTAAAAGAAATACACCCTGATCTGCCCATCGCTCAAGATTACCAGTTGACGGCATTGGTTTACCTAAATCAGTTTCTATTTCTTTAAAAATATTATGCAAAGAAGGAGGAAAAGGAATTCCGTCATTTACAGAAAAACATAAACCATTTGCCTGATTTGGTCCGTGATAAGGATCCTGCCCAATGATAACCACTTTTACTTCATCAAAATGACAATGATCAAAAGCAGAAAAAATCTGATTCCCCTTTGGATAACAAACCTTAGTGGTATATTCTGATTTTACAAAAGAAATTAATTCGCTGAAATATGGTTTTTGAAATTCTTCATTTAGAATTGGTTTCCAAGAAGAATGCATTTTTACGTCCATAACATTTTTTTTAGCGAATATCAGAAATTATAAGTTAAAATCATATTTACACATAACAAAATTTAGACACGAACTAGTAGAATTCAATCATTATGTTTTTGTACTTTTGCGTGTACTTTCTTAAAGAAATTAAATGATTAGTATTACCGAAAAAACATTACAAGACTTACAATTTCCAACCGTACTTGAAACCATTTCAGATGGATGCAATACCGATATTGGAAAAGAAAAAGCTTTACAAATAAAACCATTTAGAAATAAAGAAGAATTAATGCAGTCGCTGATGCAGACATCAGAATATGTTTCTTCTTTTCAAAATAATAACGCAATTCCAAATCATGGATTTGACGCGATAACTCATGAAATTAAATTTCTGGCTATTGAAGACAGCTTTCTTGAAGTAGGAAGTTTTAGAAAAATTGCAAATCTTTCTGCAACAACAAATGTCTTATTAAATTTCCTGAAAAAGTTTGATGATTATTATCCAAACTTAAATGCAAGAGCTTCAAGAGTAGAATTAACGAAAGATATTATAACTGCAATTGATGCCATTGTAGATAAATACGGAGAAATAAAAGACAACGCCTCTCCTGCTCTGGCCGGAATTCGTCAGAACATGAATTTAGTTCGTGGTAAAGTAAACCAAAGTTTTGGTTTAGCACTGACTCAATACAACGGCTTAGGATATCTGGATGATATAAAAGAAAGCTTTGTACAAAATCGTAGAGTTTTAGCAGTTTTAGCAATGTATCGTCGTAAAGTAAAAGGTTCTATTTTAGGAAGTTCAAAAACCGGAAGCATTGCTTATATAGAACCAGAAGCTACTTTAAAATATTCTAGAGAATTAGCCAATTTAGAATACGAAGAAAAAGAAGAGATTACGAGAATATTAAAAAATTTATCAAACGTAATTCGTCCATACCTTCCTTTATTAATTGAATATCAGGAGTTTTTAAGTGATATTGATGTAGTTGCCGGAAAAGCAAAATATGCTAATCGCATTAACGGAATTCTTCCAGCAATAACAGAAGAAAGACGATTATTTTTTAGAGAAGCGTATCATCCAATTTTGTATCTAAACAATAAACAGAAAAAAGAAGTTACGCATCCGCAGACCATTGAGTTAAAACAAGAAAATAGAATTATTGTAATATCGGGACCAAATGCTGGAGGAAAAACCATTTCCCTAAAAACGGTCGGTTTATTGCAATTAATGCTGCAATCTGGAATTTTGATTCCGGTTCACGAACGCAGCGAGACTTTCTTATTTGACAGAATCCTGACTGATATTGGCGATAACCAATCTATTGAAAATCACCTAAGTACTTATAGTTACCGATTAAAAAACATGAATTACTTTTTAAAGAAATGTAATAACAAAACCATGTTTTTAATTGACGAATTTGGTACAGGTTCTGATCCTGAATTAGGAGGAGCTTTAGCTGAAATTTTCTTAGAAGAATTTTATCATCGAGAGGCATTCGGAATTATTACAACACATTATTCTAATTTAAAAATTCTAGCAAACGAATTACCATACGCAACAAATGCGAATATGATGTTCGATGAAAAATCTCTTGAACCAATGTACAAACTGGCTTTGGGTCAGGCTGGAAGTTCGTTTACTTTTGAAGTGGCTCAAAAAAATGGAATTCCGTTTGGATTGATCAATCGTGCAAAAAAGAAAATCGAAGTTGGAAAAGTTCGTTTTGACAAGACCATTGCAACACTTCAAAAAGAGCGTTCAAAACTGGAAAAAACTTCTTTAAATTTAAAAGAAGAAGAAACCAGAGCGCGTGAAGAAAGTAAAAAGATGGAAAACATCAATACTAAAATTCAGCAGAAACTGGAAAGCTATCAAGAATTATACGACAGCAATCAGAAGATTATATACATAGGACAAAAAATTGATGATATAGCTGAAAAATATTTCAACAACAAAAACAAAAAAGAACTTATTGGTGAATTTTTGAAAATTGTTGAGATCGAAAACTCTAAACGTAAAAAAGCTACCCCAAAAGAAGCTAAGGCAAAAGTTGAAAAACAAAAAGAAATTATTGCCGAAGTACAGGTAAAAGTTGAAGAAATTCGAAAAGAGAAAAAAGAGAAGAAATTAAAGCCGGTTATTGAAAAACCCAAACCAATTTTAAAAGTTGGTGATCGAGTAAGAATGCTTGATGGAAGATCTGTTGGTAGTATTGATATAATTGAAAAAAATAAAGCAACAGTAAATTATGGCATATTTACCTCAAAAGTAAGTTTGGACGAATTGGAATTAGTGGAAGCTGTTAAAAAATAAGTTTTATTAGTTTTTAGTCGTAAGGGCAGTTTTTCAAACTTAAAAAGTGAAAAATTTTAAACAAAATTAAAATAAAGCGATTTTAGACGTGATCTAAAAAAATACAATAAAAGATATTAATATTTTTTAAAAGCTGATTTAAACTAAAATATCGAAGCTATTTTTGATTTGAAAAAATTATTAAACAACAAAAATCAATAAGCAATATTTATAAATAATAAAAAACTTACAAAAAAAATATTTTCGCTAGTTTTGTCATTGCAAGGAACGAAGCAACCACACAAAGTATGATCGTTCTCCAAATTCACAAAAATTTAAAAGAGAATATGAAACCTGGATTTGTATACATTATAACAAACAAATATCAAACATTAGTATATGTTGGAGTAACATCAAATCTCCCTAAAAGAATCTTAGAACATAAAAACAAAAAATATCCTAAATCATTTTCAGCAAAATATAATCTCAACATTCTGGTCTACTACGAGCAATTTCAATGGATTGAAGATGCAATTGCATGAGAAAAACAAATAAAGGCAGGATCTAGAGAAACAAAAAATAATTTAATACGTTCTATAAATCCAAAATGGGAAGATCTATTTGATGAAATAGAAAATATAATGACTATGTAACAATAAAATTGTAATGGAAAAACATCGTGAGATTACTTCGTTCCTCGCAATGACTGCAAAAAATAAAAAAATAGTTCTTTTTGACGGAGTTTGTAACCTCTGCAGTTCTGCGGTTCAATACATCATCAAGCATGACAAAAAAGATATTTTTAGATTTGTAGCGTTGCAATCAGAATTGGGAATTTCAATTTGTAAATATCTAGGAATCAGTTTTTCTAAAATGGATAGCATTATTTTGTATGATCCTGGAACAGCTTATTTTTATAAATCTTCTGCGGTTATTGAAATAGCCAGAAATTTTGGCGGACTTTGGAAGATCGTTCCAATTTTTCGAATTGTTCCAATTTTCATTAGTGACAGGATTTATAATTATGTTGCAAAAAACAGATACAATTGGTACGGTAAAAAAGAAAGCTGTATGATACCAACTCCAGAATTGAAATCGAAATTTCTTTAAGAAATTCCAATACAAAAATTCTAAATTCCAATTTGATATACTTTATGGAGTTTCTTGCGAAGATTTCTCGTTCCTCGAAATGACAAACTTAACGCAGAAAAGGATAAATAAAAAAATCCCAAATTCGCAATTCCGAGGCTTCGGGAGGAATTTGGGATTTTTTTTATTTGAAATTTATTAGAAAATTTATCTAATCAATTTTCTGTATTTCAAACGTTTTGGAGTTAAATCACCGCCAAGACGTTTCTTTTTGTTTTCTTCATAATCAGTAAAACTTCCTTCGAAGAAATAAACTTCAGAATCACCTTCAAAAGCTAGAATGTGTGTACAAATTCTATCCAAGAACCATCTGTCGTGAGAAATAATTACAGCACAACCAGCAAAATTCTCTAAACCTTCTTCAAGTGCACGAAGTGTATTTACGTCAAGGTCATTCGTAGGCTCATCCAGTAAAAGTACGTTACCCTCTTCTTTCAAAGTCATTGCTAAGTGTAAACGGTTACGTTCTCCACCAGAAAGCATTGAAACTTTTTTGTTTTGCTCACCGCCGCCAAAGTTGAAACGAGATAAGTAAGCTCTTGAGTTTACTTGTTTCCCTCCCATCATAATCAATTCCTGACCATCGGCAAAGTTTTCCCAAATAGATTTATTAGGGTCAATGTTTGAGTGAGACTGATCTACATAAGCAATTTTTACAGTATCGCCAACAGAAAATTCTCCACTGTCTGTTGCCTGTTCTCCCATAATCATTTTGAAAATAGTAGATTTACCAGCACCGTTTGGTCCAATGATTCCAACAATACCTGCTTGAGGCAGAGTAAAATTCAAATTATCGTATAATAATTTATCACCAAAAGCTTTTGCAACATTTTTAGCTTCAATAACATTTGTTCCTAAACGCGGACCATTTGGAATGTAGATTTCTAATTTTTCATCTAATTGTTTTTGATCTTCATTTAATAATTTGTCGTAGTTCTGTAAACGTGCTTTTTGTTTTGTCTGACGACCTTTAGCTCCCTGACGAACCCACTCCAACTCACGCTCTAAAGTTTTTCTACGTTTAGAAGCTACTTTTTCTTCCTGAGCTAAACGATTTGATTTTTGATCTAACCAAGAAGAATAGTTTCCTTTCCACGGAATACCTTCTCCTCTATCTAATTCAAGAATCCAACCAGCCACATTATCAAGGAAATAACGGTCGTGCGTTACAGCAATTACAGTTCCAGAATATTGTGCCAAGTGCTGCTCTAACCAAAGTACAGATTCAGCATCAAGGTGGTTGGTAGGCTCATCTAGAAGCAATACATCTGGCTGCTGCAATAACAAACGACATAAAGCTACACGACGACGCTCTCCTCCAGAAAGGTTTTTAATTGGCGTATCTCCTTCTGGAGTACGCAGTGCATCCATTGCGATTTCTAGTTTTGTATCGATTTCCCAAGCACCAAGCGCATCAATTTTATCTTGCAATGCCGCCTGACGGTCCATCAATTTATCCATTTTATCCTGATCTTCGTAATATTCCGGAAGACCGAATAAATCATTAATTTGGTTGTATTCTTCTAAAACTGCCATAGTTTCGGCAGCACCTTCACGAACAATTTCGATAACAGTTTTAGAATCATCAAGAATTGGTTCCTGCTCTAAATATCCAACAGTATATCCTGGCTGAAAAACAACATCTCCCTGATAGTTTTTATCTACACCTGCAATAATTTTTAAAAGAGAAGATTTTCCAGAACCGTTAAGACCCAAAATACCAATTTTAGCTCCGTAAAAGAAACTCAAATAAATATTTTTAAGTACTGGTTTGTCTGCTCCCTGATAGGTTTTACTCAATTTCTGCATTGAGAAAATTACTTTCTTATCGTCTGACATTTTTTATTTTAAATTTTAATTATTTATTTTTTTATCTATTCAAAATGCAATTGTAATTGCTAAATATTTTAAACTCTTCCTTTCAAAGCATTAAAAACCCAAGCATTGGCAAAAAAACCAACACCTGCCGCCGCAAATCCCCAGCCAGATACATCTCTGTATCTAAAAGCTCCAAGACCTATAAGCAGTAATCCCATGAGCACCATTATTAAAGTAGCCCATCCTAAAACGGTATTTTTATTCATCCCCATAATTATGTCATTATTATTTTAAAGCATTTTTTTAGAAAGGCAAATATCGTGAATTTTAACGGCTTAATTAAATATTTTATAAAGCATTTCTTTTAGTAAATCTGATTGAGGTAAAGCATTGGCACCTACACCTTTACTTTTAACATCAATATCTCTTAAAGCCCCAACAATCTGGCTGACTTTTCGCATTGGATAATTTTTTACAGCTAAATCATATTCTTTAAGAAAAAACGGATTTACACCCAAAACAGAAGCTACATTTTTTGGATTTTTATCTTTTAATCCGTGGTATTTTAAAAGCTGTACAAAAAAACCAAAAACAAGTCCGGTTGTCATTACAAGCGGATACTCTTTTGGATTATGAGCAAAATTTTCAGCAATTTTATATGCTTTCAGCTGATTGCGTTCACCAATTGCTTTTCGAAGTTCAAATACATTATAGTCTTTACTAAAACCTATATTTTCTTCAATATGCTGGGGCGTAATCATAGTTCCCTGAGGAAGAATAATTTGCAGTTTTTCAAGTTCATTATTTATTTTACTCAAATCAGTTCCTAAAAACTCAACAAGCATGGCATTGGCTTTTGGGTCTATTGTATACTTTTTTCCGGCTAAAACTCGTTTAATCCAATCTCCTACCTGATTTTCATATAATTTTTTACTTTCGTAAACTATCCCGTTCTGAGCCAAAAGTTTAGTTACTTTTTTTCTCTTGTCTAACGTTTTGTATTTATAACAAAAAACCAAAACAGTAGACTCCATCGGGTTATTTACATAGGTTTCAATTTTATCAATTGTTCTGGACAATTCTTGTGCTTCTTTTACAATAACAACCTGACGATCAGCCATCATAGGATAGCGCTTGGCCGTTGAAACTATATCCTCTACACTAACATCCCTTCCATATAAAACAGTTTGATTGAAACCTTTTTCTTCTTCAGCCAAAACATTTTGTTCGATATATTCAGACAGCTTATCTATATAATAAGGTTCTTCACCCATTAAAAAATAGATAGGCTTTATATTACCTGCCTTAATATCGTTAACAATTTTAATTACTTCGTCCATTCAATCTTTTTGTTTCAAGTTTAAAGTTTCAGGTTCTGCTTCAAAACTTGAAACTTTAAACTTGAAACCTCAAACTATTTTTTATTTTTGCTTTATGTTAAAACTAAATTTCCCAACTTATACTTTCCGATTCAAAAATAACGAAAATAAAGTGTCTATTTTTGATGAAATCAGGAAAAAATTTATAATTCTCACCCCAGAAGAATGGGTTCGCCAGCATGTAGTTCATTATTTAATTAATGAAAAAAAATATCCAAAATCCCTCATTAATGTAGAGAAAGTTTTAACAGTCAACGGATTAAGAAAAAGATATGATGTAGTGGTTTTTAATCCGGATGGTTCTATACATATATTAGTAGAGTGTAAAGCCCCTGAGGTTAAAATATCTCAGGCAACTTTTGATCAAATTGCCCGTTATAATATGACAATGAAGGCACGGTTTTTGAATGTCACAAACGGACTGAGTCATTTTTACTGTCAAATGGACTTTGAAAATGAAAAATATCAGTTTTTGCAGAGTCTGCCCGATTATACTATTATTAAATAAATTAAAGAATACTTTTGGATAAAATAGCAGTTGTCATTTTAAATTGGAACGGAGTAAAATTGTTAGAACAATTTTTACCGTCTGTTCTGCAATATTCAGAAGAAGCTACGATTTATGTTGCCGATAATGCATCAACAGATGCTTCTGTAAATTTTGTTAAAGAAAATTATCCGTCGGTAAAAATCATTGAAAACACTGGAAATTACGGTTTTGCAAAAGGATATAATGATGCGCTTCAAAATGTAGAAGCAGAAATTTATGCCCTGATAAATTCTGATATAGAAGTTACTGAGAACTGGCTGAAACCAATTATCGAAACTTTTGATAAAGAAAAACAAACCGCAATTATCCAGCCAAAAATTCTTGATTTTAAAAACAAGGAATATTTTGAATATGCCGGAGCAGCTGGAGGTTTTATTGATAAATATGGTTTTCCGTTTTGCAGAGGAAGAATCTTTGAAACATTAGAAAAAGACAACGCACAATATAATGATGATTGTGAATTATTCTGGGCATCCGGGGCTTGTTTCTTTATTAGAAAAGAAGTTTACCATGAATTAAAAGGTTTTGATGAAACTTTCTTTGCGCATCAGGAAGAGATAGATTTATGCTGGCGTGCAGCAAATGAAGGACACATTATAAAGTACAATTCAAAGTCGGTGGTTTACCATGTCGGCGGTGCTACATTGCAACAGGGGAATCCAAAAAAGACGTATTTAAATTTTAGAAATTCGTTGTTAATGCTTGTTAAAAACCTTCCGAAAAAAGGATTATTTTTTGTGATTTTTTTCAGAATGGTTTTAGATGGAATTGCTGGTATCCGTTTTCTTACACAAGGAAAATTTAGTCATACAATTGCAATTTTAAAAGCACATTTTTCATTTTATTGTATATCTTTAAAATATCTAAGAGAACGAAAAGATTTTCAAATACAGCAATACTATACTGTAAAAAGTATCGTTTTCCTGTATTATATTAAGAAAATAAGGGTTTTTAAAGAAATCTTTAACACTAATCAAAATATTAAAAACTAAATTTGTAATCAACGTTTAATTAAATATAATACCTATGAGAAAAATAGTTATCGCACTATCAGTATTAATGGCCTTAACTTCGTGTGTATCGAAAAAGGAATATGCAGCACTGGAGGCTAAGCAAAAAGAAACCCAAGATTTATTAAACTCTTGCACAGTTAAATTAAATTCTTGTCTAGAAGAAAAAGCAGGATTAGCAGCAACAGCTGAAAGCTATAAACAACATAATCAAGACTTAATTAACAGCTCTAAAGATCTAACAGTTTTAACTACAAAAGGTGCTGAAAACCTTGAAAAATCTTTAGAAAGCCTGAAAGAAAAAGATTTAAAAATCTCTAGACTTCAAGATGCACTTACTAAAAAAGACAGTGTAACTTTAGCTTTAGTTACAAGCTTAAAAGGTGCAGTTGGAATCAACGACCCAGATATCGAAATTAATGTTGAAAAAGGAGTTGTATTTATCTCTATCGCCGATAAATTATTATTTAAAAGCGGAAGCTATGACGTAAGTGACAAAGCTAAATCTGTTTTAGCTAAAGTTGCTAAAGTTGTAAATGACAAACCAGATTTTGAATGTATGGTTGAAGGTCACACAGATGACGTTCCTTACAAAAGCAATGGAATCATCTTAGACAACTGGGATTTAAGTGTTAAACGTTCTACTTCTATCGTTCGTGTTTTAACTAATGATCTTGGAGTTAATCCAGCTAAATTAATTGCAGCAGGTAGAAGTTCTTATGTACCATTAGTTGCAAATGATTCTGCTGAAAACAAAGCTCGTAACAGAAGAACTCGTATCGTTGTTATGCCAAAAATCGATCAATTCTACGATATGATCGAAAAAGAAATGAAAAAACAAGCGAAATAATTCTTTGTTTCACATACTATTTAAACAGAAAAAGCAGGTCAATTGACCTGCTTTTATGTATCCTTAATTTTTTTAATAACCAATTAAATATAAATCAAGAATAGCATTATTTTTATTAACTAACTAAATTTTAACTATACTAAAGTTAGTTATATTTTTTAATTTTTTACACAATTTCAGTGTTTATTTACAAAATATCAATATCACCTTTACCTTCTCTAACAACAATTGGTTCATGTTCTGACAAATCAATTATGGTTGAACCCACATTATCTCCGTAGCCGCCATCAATTACCATATCTACTAAATTCTGCCATTTTTCGAAAATCAATTCTGGATCTGTTGTGTATTCAATTACATCATCTTCATCTCGAATCGAAGTCGAAACTATAGGATTTCCTAACTGTCGTACAATTTCTAATACAATATTATTATCAGGAACACGGATACCCACAGTAGTTTTCTTTTTAAACTCTTTTGGCAGGTTGTTATTCCCTGGTAAAATAAAAGTATAAGGTCCAGGTAAAGCTCTTTTTAATATTTTAAAAGTTGAAGTATCGATTTGGCGCACATAATCTGATAAGTTACTCAAATCATGACAAATAAATGAGAAATTAGCTTTTTCTAATTTTACTCCTTTAATTTTTGCTATTTTCTCTAAAGCTCTGGAATTAGTAATATCACAACCTAAACCGTAAACGGTATCTGTTGGATAAATAACTAAACCGCCGTTTTGAAGCACTTTTACCACTTTTGCAATAGCAGCTTCGCTAGGTTTATCTGGGTATATTTTTATAAATTCAGCCATAATTTTCGTTTCAAGTTTTCATTTGTTTCAAATTTCAGGTCTAAGTTCCAACAACTTGGAACTTGAAACCTTAAACTTGAAATTTTAATTTATCCTACCACATCTAATTTAGCAAATCTCAGCAAGAGTTTTTTAATCCCTCCTACTTCAAATTTAATTTCGGCTTTTTTATCAGCTCCAACACCTTCTAAATTAATCACTTCTCCTTTTCCAAAGCGTTCATGCATTACAACATTCCCAATCGTTAATTTATTATCAAACAAATTAGCACCTGAACTTGCTGGCGCATTTCCTGAAACAGGTTTTAATTTACGAATATTCAAATCCGGTTTTGGATTATTATCTGTAATATGTTTTGGCGGAGTTCCTCCTACCGGTTTTGCTAATCTTAACTTTGATTTATCAATATCACCAAAAATATCTCCATCGATAGGCGATTTATATCTGTAATTCGTTTCAGCTGGAGTTAGATATTCTAAATATTGTCCGTCAATTTCTTCAATAAAACGAGACGGTTCACTGTCTGTTAATTTCCCCCAGCGGTAACGGGATTGCGCATAAGTCAAATACGCTTGGTGTTCTGCACGTGTCAATGCAACATAAAACAAACGACGTTCTTCTTCAAGTTCACTTCTGGTGCTCATACTCATAGCGCTAGGAAATAAATCTTCTTCCATACCAACTACAAAAACATGAGGAAACTCAAGTCCTTTTGCAAGGTGAATGGTCATAAGCGCTACACGATCTTCATCAGTTGTATCTTTATCTAAATCGGTTGCGAGTGCCACATCTTCCATAAATTCAGATAAAGCTCCTCTTGCACCGTCAATTTCTTTTTGTCCTTCTGTAAAATCTTTAATACCGTTTAAAAGTTCTTCGATATTTTGAATTTTTGCCATTCCTTCCGGAGTAGCATCTTTCTTCAATTCCTGAACTAAACCTGTTTTCTTAGCAACATGATCTGTTATATAAAATGCATCCTGATTTTGATCAATAACCTGAAAACTCTGAATCATGGTAACAAAATCCTTTAGTTTGTTTTTTGTACCCGAAGTCAGTTTTAAATCAATTTTATCAATGTTTACCATCACTTCCCAAATCGAACGTTTGTAGTGATTGGCTGCGATAGTAAGTTTTTCAACCGTTGTATCTCCAATTCCACGAGCAGGATAATTGATTACTCGAATCAATGCTTCTTCATCTTTTGGATTAATTACTAAACGGAGATAACACAAAACATCTTTAATTTCCTTACGCTGGTAGAATGACAATCCTCCATAAATTCTATATGGAATATCTCTTTTTCTTAAAGCATCCTCCATAGCACGCGATTGTGCGTTTGTACGATACAAAATAGCAAAAGATCCATTGTGAAGCTGATTCTGCATTTTTTGTTCAAAGATCGTACTGGCAACAAAACGGCCTTCTTCGGCATCTGTCAAACTTCTGTGGACTTTAATTTTTGGTCCAAATTCATTCGCAGTCCAAACTACTTTATCAAGTTTGGTTTTATTATGTTCCATGACCGTATTTGCCGCTTCTACGATATTTCGGGTTGAACGGTAATTTTGCTCTAAACGAAACATTACTACGCCTTCATAATCCTTTTGGAAATTCAAGATGTTATTAATATTCGCACCACGGAAAGCATAAATACTCTGCGCATCATCTCCAACCACGCAAATATTCTGAAATCTGTCTGATAAAGCTCTAACAATCAAATACTGAGAGTGATTTGTATCTTGGTACTCATCAACCAGAATATAACGGAAACGATCCTGATATTTGGCTAAAACTTCTGGAAATCTAGTTAATAGTTCGTTGGTTTTTAGCAGTAAATCGTCAAAATCCATTGCACCAGCTTTAAAGCAACGCTCTACATACTGCTGATAAATTTCTCCCAATCTTGGTCGTTTTGCCATTGCATCGGCTTCAACCAATTCCGGATTATTGAAATATGCTTTTACAGTAATTAAACTGTTTTTATAACTAGATATACGTCCTAAAATTTGTTTTGGTTTATAAACATCACGATCCAGCTGCATTTCTTTAATAATAGAAGAAATTAATCTGGCCGAATCCTGAGAATCATAAATAGTAAAATTAGAAGGATACCCCAAATGATCTGATTCTGAGCGAAGAATACGAGCAAAAATCGAGTGAAAAGTTCCCATCCAAAGATTTTTTGCTTCAGATGCTCCTACAATATCTGCAATCCTGTGCTTCATTTCACGTGCCGCTTTATTAGTAAACGTCAGCGATAAAATATTAAAGGCGTCAACTCCCTGCGCCATCAAATAAGCAATTCTAATCGTTAAAACACGAGTTTTTCCCGAACCTGCACCAGCAATAATAATCATTGGCCCGTCTTTTTTTAGAACAGGCTGTCTCTGCGCTTCGTTGAGCTGGTCAATATATTTCTGCATGTAATTTTTCTCCTTTTATGCAAAATTAAGAATTAATACTCTAAATAGCTACTAAGATACTAAGGTTCTGAGATGCTAAGTTTTTATTTTATTAAGCCAAAGAACAGGCATCTTAAGATATCGTTAAATTGTTTTTTTTGTTTTTTTTGAAAGAAAAATCTTTAAAAAATTATATATTTGTATTACTTACTAAAAATATAAATGAATGTAGAATTAACAAAAACTGCAGAAAAAACATTTTTTCAAATTATTAGCAATTACAGCGATTCTAAATCAATAAAGTTTGCAAATGAAACTCTTGTAACGATACAAATGATTATACAAAACAATTATATTGGTTCTAAGTATAAAAAAACTTGTTTTCGTAAGTTTCTAATATCAAATCAAGTTTACTTATTTTATACAATTGAAAAAGAAATAATCTACGTTGCTTTATTCTGGGATAATAAAAGAAATCCAACTGAGTTAGATATTATACTTAGTTTTTAATTTTTGCTTAAAATCTTCAAAAGTAATAGTTCTCCCTTCTTCTATATCTTCCTCACTTTTTTTCAATTCCTGTATTAAAATATCTTCTGGGAACAGCAAAGTAGTAATCAATTTTACTTCTTGATGTGTAAAACTATTAGATTTTAATTTTCTGTAATATGTCGCATGCTTTAAGCCTAATTTTTGTATAAAAAACTCAGCTTTATAGTAAGATTTACCTATTAGTTCAGGCAAACTATTAATGTAATTCTCGTAATTTTCAACTATTTCTATCATAAAATGATACTTTTAGTATTATTATTTTACAAATATACTCTAACTAAATGATAATTTAAACATAATAAAGTTAAAAAACTACTTACATATGAGATTATCAATCCTAAAACTTTATGATAGGGTTATTTATAAAAAACATCATAAGCGAAACGAATCAGTGTTCCAACAACCACAACCAAAAAGAAAATCCTGATGAAACCATTTCCTTTGTTAATAGCGAGTTTTGCACCAAGCCATCCGCCAAGTCCGTTGCTTACGGCCATAGGAATCGCAATCGTCCAGATTATTTTTCCTTTTATCATAAACAAACAGATTGAACCAAAATTCGTAGCCAGATTTACCATTTTAGCATTCGCAGAAGCATGTAAAAAATCAAAACCTAAAAGAGCAATAAAAGCTACAACAAAAAAACTTCCTGTTCCGGGACCAATAAATCCGTCATAAAAACCAACAATTATACTAATAACGACGGCATAAATTATTTGAGTTGTCTGCGAATGATCTTTAGCAGCATGCTGTCCAAAATTTTTCTTTGCATAAGTATAGATAAACAACAGCGACAAAACCACAAGCAAAAGCGGTTTCATAAAATCATTGCTTACAAGTGTTAAAACGGTAGAACCTAAAAATGCAGACGGAACTGCAAGAAACATCATAATTAAAAGCAGTTTCCATTGAATAATTACTTTTTTGAGGTATTGAAAAGCAGCAAAAGCAGTACCGCTGAAAGCTGGAATTTTTAAAGTTCCTATTACTGTAGAAACTGGGAGGTTTGGCAGTAAAATTAATCCCATTGGTGTCTGGATTAGTCCGCCGCCACCCACAATTGCATCAACAAATCCCGCCGCAAAAGCAGCTAAACAAAGAAAAAGTATTATGTATGAATCCATTAAAAGTGTGTTTCAATAAATTAAAAAAACAAGTTGCAAAAGTACAGCTTCCATTTTGTTTATTGAGATAAATTTAAAGTGGATTTCTCATCAAAAAGTATATTTTTGCTAAAAAATTTGACCCAATGGATTTTACAAGAATTATAGAATTAGCCAGTTATACTTTACCTGCAATTGTTACTGGATTTGTAGCTTATCGTTTTTTTGAACTGCATATTAAAAACAACGATAAGAAACGTGCTTTTTTATTAAACAGAGATTATCAAAAACAATCTCTTCCAATACGTCTACAAGCTTATGAGCGTATGACTTTGTTTTTAGAGCGTATTAATTTGACTAAATTATTAATCAGAATTAGTCCAATTTCTCCAGATAAACACGATTACGAAAATTTTGTAATTGACCAAATCGAACAAGAATTCGAACACAATTTAACGCAGCAAATTTATATGTCTGAAGAATGCTGGACTATTATCACAACTGCCAAAAATTCAACAATACAAATGATTCGCAAAGCTGCTATGAGCGATCGCGTTGACAGCGCCGATAAACTTCGTGAAGTTATTTTAAACGACTTATTAGAAAAACAATCTCCAAGCAATGCTGCTTTGAGCTATATTAAAAACGAAGTTGCAGAACTTTGGTAAAAAATATTTTAGATTTTAGATTGCAGAGTTCAGATTATGGACATTAAATCTAAAATCTAAATTTTTCCATCTTAAGTTATTTTGTTATCACTCATAACTTCAGATTTATTCTGAGCATATTCGTATCCCTGCTCCCACCATTCTTTCATTACTTCTTTATTAAAAATCAAAGCGTTATCAGTTAACTTCGTTGGTGTGTAATATAAATTAAGCTTCACATCTTTACTGTTTGCCATAAGTTTTCCTATAGCAATATCATGTTTTTCTACCTGATCTAAAGCAATTCTAAACAAATCTATCATCAACGAAAATGGATTTTTACCAATTACCATTTTACTGGTATTAACTTCAGTTTCAAGAATAATAACATCAATTTCGGTTGCGCCGCGATTAATTGCTTCACGAATTGGAACCAGGCTCGAAAAACCGCCGTCACCATATTCGTAATTATTCTTAGTCACTAAGCTCATAAACGGGACATAATTACTGGAAATCCAGGACCACTCACAAAATTCTTCGTAAGTACAATCTTTAACCGACTTATATTCTGATTCGTTTTTGGTAAAATTAGTGACAGTAATAACCACGTCATTATCCATTTTTTTAAGTTTATTGAAATCAGAAAGCGAAAAATTATTCTGAATATATTTCTTCAAACCTTTACTTTCTCCAAAAGTTCTTTTTCCTTTAAAAAACTGACGAAGTACATTAAAGTGGTTGATGGTTACAATATCAATTCCTTCTTTTACTTTTACAACAAACGGACAAATATTAAAAATACTTGTCATTGTTACATTAGTATAAACTGAATGGATTTTTTTAATGTGACCGAGAGCTAAATGCGGAATGAGAAGGCTTCCTGTAGAAGTTCCTATAAATAAATCGTATTCATGTTTTTTTTCTTCTATTAAATATTGTGCAACTCCTCCGGCGAATGCGCCTTTACTTCCTCCGCCAGAAATAACTAATGCTCTCATAAAATATATAAAGTAGGTTTTATTCTCTATGTTTTATTCTTTCAATAAACGATCCAATTGAAACTGTTCATCGGGGTTCAAATTAGGCAAAATTCTATTAAATGAAGTACGCATTTCTGAATTTTTCAATAAAACTCTGATTGTCTCTCTTCCAAACTTAGAAAACTGCCACATATGGTGCGTTGTAGCGTTAACCAGATTAGTCAAAACAGCATCATTTATAAACTTAAATGCGATTAGTTTTTCCAGAGCATTTTGACGTGTTGTTGCTTCATATTCTGGAGTCGAAAAAGAAACCAATTCATTTATAAGTTTCTCTGGTTCATCACTATATTCGGGCGTTGATAAAGCAAGAGACAACCATAAAGTACGCAGGTTGTAATCGTTAAAACCAATCCATTCTTTTGATTTGTCTAAATATTCTTTTCTATGGTTTGGAAAATTTTTCCACAAATAAAACAAGGCTATTTCTTGCGTTTCATACGATTTATCATCCAGCAGTGTTTCATATTCTTTTCTAAAATCTTCTGGAATAGCTGGCAGAGTTCCTGCTAAAGTTTGTCGAAGTTGAATATTGTTTTGCTGCAGTGCTTTTAATAACAATTCTTTTTTATTCTCATATTTTTCAGTTTGCAATTGAGAAATAACAGCTTGCTTTACAGAAAAATGAACATCCGAATCTAAAGTCTGTTTTAAAAAATCAATCTTTTCAATTAAAGGTGTTTTCTTCAATTTATCTACCTCTAATCGAGCTTTTATTGCTTTATTTTTACTCAATAAAGCATTTGCTGTCGGCGTATCAAAAGCGGTAGATTCAAGCCAGGTTTTTTGAAACTGAACCACATCAAAATCAGAAACTTTTTTAATTTCGTCGAAGAAATTCTGCGTGTTTACATTCTTAAATGCATACTTTTTTAAATAACTTTTAATTGCTTTTTTAAATGCTTTGTCGCCAATAGATTCATGCAGAACGAAAAGCGTCCACGCTCCTTTTTCATAAAAAGTAAGCGAACTCGCTTTGGCATTTAAAACCGGAATTGCATCTGTTCTCGATGCAAATTTTATCTGCTGGGCTGTATCGTATAATTTTGCATAAAAATAATCATCGCCAAAAATATCACGCTCAGCCAATAATGCATAATAGGTCGCAAAACCTTCCTGAAGCCAATGGTGTGTACTGCTTTCTGCCGTAATTAAATCTCCAAACCAGTGATGTGCTAATTCGTGAGCATCAACATTTGTATAATTTCTGTCAATAAAAGCAACATCATCAACCACATAACGTGTTGTAAAAAGCGTTGTAGTTGTGTTTTCCATTCCGGCATATAAAAAATCACGAACAGGAATCTGCCTAAAAACTTTCCAGCGATATTTCACACCAATTTCTTTTTCAAGAAAATCAAAAATACGTTTTGAATAACGGTAAGTAGGCTCAAAACGTGCAGTGTCTTTTTTCTCTAAATAATATTCTAACGGAATTTTTGATTTTGAAGTAAAATCTTTTCTCTCGTATTTTCCAACAGAAAGCACTAATAAGTAAGAACTCATTGGGTTTTCCATTTGATACTGCCAATGAATTTGATCGTCTTTATCGGTTTTGCTTTTTAAAACTCCGTTTGAAACAACCTGATAGTCTTTTTTATAAGTTACACCAATATTGAAAATCACTTTTTCGTTTACATCATCAAAACTCGGAAACCAATTACTGGTGTACCTTCCTTGTCCCTGCGTCCAGATTTGATGCTCATTATTTTCAATATCAACAAAATACAATGCCTGTTTCGGTTTTACATTGTAATTAAAAGTAAGGTGATTATTTCCTTTCTGAAAATTATTCAGGATTTGCAGTTCTTTAGTAGTGTTCAAAAAAATAACGTCTTTACCATCAATTTGAACATTTGTAAATTCCATATTTTTCCCGTCAATTTTTATAGTATCAATGGGCTGCAGCACATCAAATTCATAATCTACATATCCGGAAATCGTTTTTTGGGAATCGTTTATTGTTAATTGTCCTGAAACCGTTTTAAAGTCAACATATTTGGTTTGCTGTGCAAAAACGAAGGTGGTTATTAAAAGGAAGATATATTTCATTGAAAATAAATTAATGGCGAAATTCCAAAGTTACAAAGGTTTGATCAACAAATCGAATGAAATTTGTAAGTTTACGATAGAAAAAAAACAAACGTGTCTACACCTAAAATAGCCTTATTTAATTGGAGCAGCGGAAAAGATTCTGCTCTTGCATTATACAAAATCTTACACAATCCAGATTACAAAATTGAATATCTGCTTACCAGTGTAAGCCAGCAGTATCAGCGGATTTCTATGCACGGTGTTCGTGTAGATTTATTGGAAGCACAATCTAAAAGTATTGGAATTCCTTTAAAAGTTATGCAGATTCCTGAAATGCCAACAATGGAGGTTTACGAAAATGTAATGACAGAAACCTTGACAGAACTTAAAAATCAAGGAATTAGTTATTCTGTTTTTGGGGATATTTTTTTGGAAGATTTACGAAAATATCGTGAAGAACAATTAGCAAAAATAGGTTTTGAAGGTGTGTTTCCAATTTGGAAAATTCCGTCGCACGATTTGATTCAGGAATTCATTTCCCTCGGATTTAAAACTATTGTAGTTTGTGTAAATGAACGTTATTTAGACAAAAGCTTTGTGGGCCGCATAATCGATCAGGATTTTATAAATGATTTACCTGAAAATGTAGATGTCTGCGGAGAAAATGGTGAATTTCATACTTTTACTTTTGATGGTCCAATCTTTTCTGAACCTATCAATTTTAAAGCCGGAGAGATTGTCTACCGAAAATATGAAAAACTGCAAAATCAGAATTCTTCGGATGCAGCATGCGACACAAATACCTCTGATGCATTTGATTACGGATTTTGGTATTGTGATTTAATTAAAGAATAATGAATAGATTTTATCTAAAAAAAGTAATTGTTTTTATACTGCTCATTGCAGCGATTAATACTTTACAAAGCTGTTTAGCCAGCCGTTGTAAAAGACCTCAAATTACGGGTTATATTTATGATTTTGAATCTCATAAACCTATTGAGAATTGCAATGTAGGTGAAACAATCAGCGGTAATAACGGTTATTTTACGCTCAACGAAAAAAGATACCGTCAGTTTACATTTTTTGGATTTGAAGCGCCGCCTTTATCTGTAAACGAAAAGATTGAAAAAGAAGGTTATGAATCTCAAAATATTCAATTTATGAATCCGTTTGGCGGAGGTGCCAGAAAAGGAAGTCTGCATAATGCCGATACGATTTATTTGAAAAAAATCAAGATTAAAAGAAACTAATATGGCTTTAAAAGAAAATATTGAAGTAAAAAAAGTGCTTCAGTTTCTTGAAGAAATAGAAATTGATGTAATCGAAAAACCATTAGATTCTACTTTTTTACCGGGATTAGAATTAGGTCCAAACTGTATTTATATTGATTACGAAAAATTATTATATCCCGGCGACATATTACACGAAGCCGGACATTTGGCAGTAACGACAGCTTCTAACAGAAATTTGATTGGCACAGCTGAAATTCCTGCAGACTGGCCGACTCAAGGAGAAGAAATCGCAGCTATTTTATGGTCTTTTGCCGCGCTGCATTACTTGCAGTTACCAATAGAGTTTGTGTTTCATCCAAATGGTTACAGAAATCAGTCTGACTGGTTTATTTCGAATTTTAACAGCGGTACTTATATCGGATTGCCGTTTCTTGAATGGATGGGATTGTGTGTTGGAAATGAAAGAGCCGAAAAAGAAAATAAATCTCCTTTTCCGGCTATGCAAAAATGGCTTCGGGATTAAAAATTAAGTTGATTGATCAACCCATGTTTTAAGGAACCACTTATTATCTTTTAACTCAAAAATATAATCAGCATATATACCAGTATCAATACCGCGCTGCTCAATAACTGCGCTTTTTTGTTTCAGTATAATTTTTTGTTTAAACTCCATTCCTTTATCGTCTAATTTTAGAATCTTATAATTCTTTTGAGTCATAGTAACACTAACTTCCTCTAAATCATCATTAAGAGTTTTTATTGCAAAAGGAAATTTTACACAAATTAATTGAAAATTTTTATCTTCATTAAATTTCTTAAGAAAAGAGTTGAAATTTTCACTGTTGGTTTTAGTTTTTTCCTGTGCTGCCGTTAACTGGCAGAAACAAGCAATTAATAAGATTGCAATTATTTTTTTCATTATTCTTCGTACATTTTAAGCAGGTTCGTAACGGTATTAAGATTTCGCATCGTTCCTATTACATTTAATTTTTTCTCGATATATTTAAGTTCTAATCTTGTTTTTCCGGCGCCAACAGCATATTTAATAAAAATTCTGTTTTCGTCAATGCTAGCTTCATCGGGTTTAAACTGACTAATTTTTAAGTCGTGAATGTGTTCTTTTTTTAAAGCAATTGAAACAAAAACGATATATAATCTTTTAATATCAATGTCTTTTTCTTTCAAATAAGGATTATTGGCAAAAGACAATTCTAAATCTTTTTTTGAAAGCACTAATACAGGGACTTCATGTCCAAAAACTTTGAAGATTTCCTGTTTAATCATGAAACCAATTTTTGAAGCTTCTTCTTCGCTGTCTACAAAAACATTTCCGGACTGCAGATAGGTTCGAACGTTTTTAAAACCAATATTTTCCAGCATCGTTTTTAAAGCTTCCATTTTCATCATATTATGACCGGAAACGTTTATACCGCGCAAAAGTGCTAAATGTGTTGCCATTCTTTTAATTTTATTCAAAGATAAAAAACTATTCTTCTTCGTCTTCTCCTATTTCAATATCAAACTTCGTTAAAAAATCGTTTAAACGTTTTTTATACTTTTCTTTGGCCTGGTTTACAATTTCATCCGTTTCTTCGTTTGATTCTATCGGATCCAGATTAAATTCATTTTTAACCCATTCGTGAAACTCTGCTTTATTTTCGTTTTCATCATAATATTCATCATCTTTATAAAAATAAGCAGAATCAAAATCAACTGAAATTTCGGTATCCAGAGTTAAAATGTGAATTAATTTACGGATGTTTTCTGCCACAACGTGAATACCTCCTTCGTCTCCAAAAACTACTATCGGACAATTATTCAAATCATTATCAATAAGCCAATAAGCATAAGAACTTCCTGAACCATTTGCTCCGGCAAATTCAATAAAACTGTTATAGAATTCTTCTTCTTCAGACCATGTTTTTATACCGGTTTTTTCTTCGGTTATCGTAAGACCAAAACATTCAGAATACGTTTCAGATCCGTATTTCTGGTCAAATTCATATAGTTTTACTAAATCTTCCGGTAAAGTATAATTTCCAAACTGAACAGCATACTCTTCTAATGAAAAACTATTATCATATTCTTCATATTCTGTTTCATCTTCGCTGTCTTCATCATCATAATCGTTGTCGTCATCTTCAGAAGGTTCTGCGGTAAGTACTTCAAAAGCTTCTATTGCAGCACGTTTTACACAATACATTTCTATTCCTTCTGCAGTTTCATTATTTGCCCATTGGTATTTTGGATTTCCATCGTCATACAGATATTCAAGAACAAGTGTAATTTCTTCATCATCATGACACCATAACGCGCGTAATTTGATATTAAAACCATTTCCTATTTCTTCAGAAATCTGACTGTATTTCTTCCCTTCATATTCAAAAGGAATAAAAGAATATTCATTATTTCCAACTTTTTTGCTGATTCTGCCAATATGTTTCACATATTCCAATTCAGACAACACCTGAACCATTTTTATGAATTCTTCTCGGAAATTAGCATAGGCGTATTTTTCTGTTTTATCATAATCCAGAATCGAAAGTCCTTCTTTTAAAGCATCATGGTAATGGTCTAAAACGGCTGTTCCATAATCTGAAAATTCGACAAAAGAATCAGCTGCAATATCAGATAATTTATGAGTTGACGGAAAATAGTTTTCGATAGTTAAAATTGAACCGTCAGCATCGGTAACATTGCTGCAGATTAAGACATCGGGTCTGTTTATACTAATTATGGCCTGAACATCTGTAAAACGTTCAAAATGCATCAGCATATCGTCGCTGTAAATCAGCCAGGCTGTAACATCTCCTTTTACAAAAAGTTCTCCATGATTGTATTCTCCTAAAAGTGCATCGCATTTTACGCCTCCGCCTAAATAATGCACGTTTCCAAACAAATTAATATTTACAGATTCAGTTTCTCCAAACACGATTAAAGCCGGTGAATTATCTGTATCATAAGAACTTATAAGTTTAGTAACTTTAAGATTTCCTTTAAAAATAAATCCTAGTATAAAAATATCCGAATGCTCTTCTGTACTAAAATCCATTTCAAATGAATCCATTTCTACATCATCTTCTGCTAAAAGAAATATTGGATTTTCCTCATAATCAGGAAAACGCCAAGTATCTTCAAAAACATTGTAGATTTTCTGATCTTGAAAATTAGTAAGAACACCGATTATTTCATGGGCCTGGTGTCGATTAATGACTTTAAAAGTAACACCTGCAAACTGAATGGTTTCAAAAGGAATTTTTTCTTCTTTGCTCATATTGGGGCTTATAACATTTTTAACAAATGTAGAAATTATCTTCATTTATTAAAATAATACCTACTTTAAATAATTAAAAACTCTGACGGAAAAACAGCAGAGTTTTTGAAGATCAATTATATATTTTAGTTATAAACTTCTAAAAGGAGATTAATTGACATAAGATAACATTGTCAAAAAAACATTTTAAGGTTCTGTTAAACATTCGATTTTCAAATTTACTAATTAAAATCTATCTTCGCTTTTCAAAATATAAAAGAGCATAAAACTAAGAATATAGATTATTTTTATTCAAAATCAACAATCTAAAATCTAAAATTCACAATTCTTCATGTCTAACAATCTTCTTGAAACTCCTATCGAATACTTAAAAGGTGTTGGCCCAAGTCGTGGTCAATTGCTTCGTAAGGAATTGGGAATTCATAAATATGGAGATTTAGTAAATTTTTATCCAAATCGTTACATCGACAGAACGAGATATTACAAGATAAATGAGCTTCAGAATACTGGAAGTGAAGTTCAGATTATTGGAAAAATCATCAACATAAAAACAGTCGAATTTGCTAAGAATAAAAAACGTCTTGTGGCTTCTTTTGTTGATGAAACGGGACAGATTGAACTTAACTGGTTTCAGGGACATAAATGGATTCGCGAAAGTTTAAAATTAAATGAGCAGCTGGTTATTTTTGGGAAATGTTCTTTATACGGAAGCCAGTTTAGCATGGCGCATCCGGAAATTGAATTGTTGAGCGAACACGAAAAAAGCCTGCGTTCTGCCATGCAGCCCGTTTATCCTTCAACAGAAACACTTACAAACCGTGGTATTTCTAACAGGACAATAAACAAAATGATGGAGCAGTTATTTATTGAAACCGGAGCTTTGTTTACAGAAACTTTTCCGCCTTATTTGCTTGAAGAAGTAAAACTAATCTCAAAAAGAGCCGCTTTATTCAACATACATTTTCCTAAAAGTGCCGATGCTTTAGCGAAAGCACAATTTAGATTGAAGTTTGAGGAATTGTTTTTTATTCAGCTGCAGTTAATTACTAAAAACCTAATTAGAAAACATAAAATTAAAGGACATCCTTTTACAAAAGTGGGTGAACTTTTTAATGAATTTTATCAAAATCATCTCCCGTTTGACTTAACAAATGCTCAAAAAAGAGTAATAAAAGAAATTCGTTCTGATATGGGAAGCAATGCCCAAATGAACCGATTACTGCAGGGAGATGTAGGTTCAGGGAAAACAATTGTGGGTTTTATGAGCATGCTTTTGGCTATAGATAATGGTTTCCAGGCTTGTTTGATGGCGCCGACAGAAATTTTAGCAAATCAGCATTTTATTGGTTTATCTGAGTTTGCCAATACTTTAAACATCAGTATAAAAATCCTAACCGGTTCTACCAAAACTTCTGAAAGAAGAATTATTCATGAAGATCTCGAAAATGGAAGTCTTCAGATTTTAATAGGAACTCACGCTTTATTAGAAGACAAAGTTAAATTCAAGAATTTAGGTCTTGCTATTATTGATGAACAGCATCGTTTTGGGGTAGAACAAAGATCCAAATTGTGGAAAAAAAATGAGATTCCGCCGCACGTTTTGGTCATGACAGCAACGCCAATTCCGAGAACTTTAGCTATGAGTTTATACGGTGATCTGGATGTTTCTGTAATTGATGAACTGCCGCCGGGAAGAAAACCAATTCAAACCGTTCATCGATTTGATACAAACCGTTTAAAAGTCTGGAAATTCCTCCGTGATGAAATTGCGAAAGGCAGACAGATTTATATTGTTTATCCATTAATTCAGGAATCTGAAAAAATGGACTACAAAGATTTGATGGATGGTTACGAAAGTATTTCAAGGGATTTTCCGTTGCCGCAATACTCAATTTCAATTGTTCATGGAAAAATGAAACCTGCCGACAAAGATGCAGAAATGAAACGTTTCTCTGAAGGAAAAACAAATATTATGATCGCTACAACCGTAATTGAGGTTGGTGTAAATGTCCCTAATGCCAGTGTTATGATTATCGAAAGTGCCGAACGTTTTGGTCTTTCGCAGCTGCATCAGCTTCGAGGACGTGTTGGACGTGGTGCCGAACAGAGTTATTGTATTTTAATGACCGGGCATAAATTAAGTTCTGACAGTAAAACCCGAATGGAAACTATGGTGCAGACCAATGATGGTTTTGAAATTGCCGAAGTCGATCTTAAACTTCGCGGACCGGGAGATTTAATGGGAACGCAGCAAAGCGGTGTTTTAAACCTGCAGATTGCTGATATTGTAAAAGACAGGGAGATTTTGTCTTTCGCCAGAAATTATGCCCTGAAAATCTTAAAAGAAGATCCACCGTTACAAAAACCCGAACACGCTATTTTAAAAACTGTTTTCTTAGAATTAACGAAAAGAAAAAATATTTGGAATTATATTTCTTAATGTCTAAGTTTCTTAGGTGCTAAGCTTCTAAGCTTCTAAGCTTTCCTTCGGCTTCATTTAAATTTAATCTTTTACTTATTCAAACTTTACAAAATCCTGCTGCTTTTGAATCTTCGCTCAATATGCTAAAAAACTTAGAAGCTTAGCACCTCAGAACCTTAGCAGCTTAAAAAAAATACTTCACTGCATCTAACTTTAATAAGTTAAAATATTCAGGTGATTTAGATTTGTTGGGGGCAAATTTGTTTTTGAATATTGCCGACACAATGAAGTATAACTTTTTGTGATTTATTATTTTTTAGGAGGTGTTTTATCAAATAATCCGCTGAATAAACCCTTGCTTACTTTATTTTTATCGTCTTTTCCGGTCGCAATCAAATGATCTACATATTCCATATAGGTTTTCTTGCGTTCTTCTAAAAAACCAACCAAATATTCCTCAGAAGCTATTATCCCGCTGGTCTGCTCGATTTGCAGCAGTTTTTTATACAAAGGTTCAATGAATTTTGTAATAATAGGTTCAGGAACAGATTTTCGGGTTCCGAAATATCCAACTATATCACCGTCTCCATTTGTATCGGCTATAATTTTAAAATCGGTTACAACCCAGTAATAACGGCCTGTTTTGGCCATATTTTTTATAATTACATGAATATTTTCACTTGATTTAATGCTATCCCACAAGAACTTAAAAATTACTTTTGGCATATCAGGATGCCTCACAATACTGTGAGGCTGTCCAATAAGTTCAAATTCATCATATCCGGAAACATCTATAAAATCTTCATTGGCATATAGAATTGTTCCGTGCTTATCTGTTTTACTTAGTAATACTTTATTTTTATTCCAATCGACTTCTCGGTCTGATGGAGTTGGGCGGCTAAATCTAGTATCCATAAATTTTCTATTAATAATTAACAAACAATGGTAGTGCTGCGTGTATTTTTTTGGAAGTTGGTTTTTTAATTATTTTAATGTCTGGTATTAGTAGATTTTACATATATATCATTTACCAGATCATCGATTTTTTTAGCACTTTCACGCATCATATCCAGATAAGTCAGCAATTTATCATTATCTGTATGACCTTTTGAAACATCAATTAATTTTAAAACAGAGTTAACCGGAAGCTTTAAATCTAAAGTTGTTCTGTGAATAAAATCATTGTATTCTTTTGTAGCCGACATTGAACTGAATTTTGCCGAAGCAAGTTTCATGTTTTCTAATTCATATTCATCAGAAATTTTAGAAATATGATTCTGGCTGTGTTCTTTAAAATAATAGGCCCAATACCCATTCATAAAAAATACAACTGCTGCTAAAACAGTATGAATAATGAGTGTTTCTAAATCAAAGTTTACCTGAGAAAAATAAACCTGAAGACCATTTGCATCGTTAAAAACGAAATTTTGCAGATATGCAAGGCCAGCATGATGCAGTATAACTAAAAGCGTGAGCGGAATTTGTAATTTCCAGTTTTGGTAAATAATCAAAATAGTACTTGCAATAAAAACCGTAAAATGCATTTCGAACAAACCATGCATTTGGTAAATGTACTGCGCCATAAAAATTGCCAGTATAACAGACAAAACATACTGATAGAATTTTGAATTCTTCATAAAAAACTTGGCAGAATAATACGCTAAGAGATTAAGAGTTCCTACTCCCACTCCTATTTCGAATGTATCGTACTTAAATGATAATCCAATTCCGAGAAGAAAATAAACAACAAGAACGTAATTAATAATAGTATCTGATTTTTGCGTCATTGTAGACATAAAATTATGCAGATAATCTTGCTCATTCAAACTGGCTTTTGTTTTCATAGGTAAAAAATTAAGTTAGTGATAGATTTTATTTAGTGCAATTTGGTAACGAACATCCGTAAGCTCTTAGAGCTAAAGCATTAAATGAGGGCGAATTGTTTTGTTTTAACAGCGAATCGATCGCCATTTGAGCATAATTACTTTCTGCATCTGTACAATATCTTGTTTTATTGTAATTACCCCGGTAGTATAAATTATGGGAAGGGTCTAAAAGAACAGCCTGAGGCGTTGAAATTACACCGCATTTTTCTGCAATTCCTTCATCAAAATATACTGGAATCCGGGCTCCAAATTTTTGTTGGATTTCTTCAATAGTAAAAGTTTTGTGCTTATTTAAAACAACTATTTTAAAGTTAATTCTATCCCCATACTTTTTTATGAGATCACTTACATGAGGTACATTAAAGCGCGAGCATGGGCAGTCAGGATTAAAAAAATGAAAGAAAACCGGCTTGTTGTCGAAAGGACAGCATTGCGACAAATTTATTTTACTTCCCATAGCTATGTCATGATAGTTTTTGGGAATTGGCGTTGGCAGACTGTATTTAAACTCGTTCTGCCAGAAAAGAAAGCCGATTGAAGCAAATAGTAATGTGAACCATACACATAGGAGTAATTTTTTCTTCATAAATATTTTTTAGCAATTAAGAATAGAAAATATAAACACTTGTTAATACAATTATCAATCAAATTCTTTAAAAAACCCAAAAAAATACACCAATCCTACTATTTTAACAATAAAAATAAGAGTATTCTTTAACAAACACTGATAAAACTATCATTTTGTTTAACATATCAATAATACAAATAAATTCGACAAACTGCAAAAAAATCAGACAAATACTATTTTTTTATTCTTTCCTAATATAAATAACAGTTTTCAAAAAAAATAGAGCATAAAAAAAACGAAACAATAAAACCTGTATCTTTCTGATTTAAAACCAAATACAAGACAAACCATCAAAAAAAGCAAAAAATCAACTTTTATCTTTAAACCTTTTATTAAAAACAATATCTAAAAGCAAACTCTTTACAACTATGCATACTAAATACAATTTAAAATTATTGCAATCCAAATGTTAAATAAAAGCTAACATCTTTCGGTTTCAACGCAAAAAGTTAAATTTGCCAGTTGCAAAAACATACACCAAAAACACACATTCACCTAAATTTTTATGAAATTAAAACATCTAATCTACGCCTTGATAATCATCGTTTTAGGAGGTTTTATTACCTATAGAATAATATCCAACAAAGGAAAAAACGACGAGTCAAAAAAATTTGGCGATAAAGACAAACCAACCACAGTAACAGGGTTAGTAATTCAAACTACTACTTTTGATAATAATTTGTCATTATCTGGTTCTATCGAAGCCAATGAACAAATTGAAATTCACAGTGAAGTTTCTGGAATTGTAGAAGGTATTTATTTTAATGAAGGGACTTATGTGAATAAAGGTCAGGTACTTTTTAAAGTAAATGATATCGAATTAAAAGCGCAGTTAAGACAAGCTGTAACTAAAGAAGGCTTAGCTGCAGAAAATGAAAGAAGAGCTAAACTTTTACTTCAAAAAGAAGCCATCAGTCAGGAAGAAGCTGATGTTGCAAGAGCAGACCATGCTTCTGCACAGGCACAAAGCCAATTAATAAGAGCGCAAATATCTAAAACATCTGTAAAAGCACCATTTTCAGGAAAAATTGGTCTTCGTTCTATTTCACCGGGAACTTATATTACACCAACTGTTTTGGTAGCAAAATTAGTAAATACAGGTAAATTAAAAATTACATTCTCTATTCCTGAAAAATATGCTTCGCAGGTACAATCAGGATCTACTATAGATTTTACGGTTTCGGGATCAAATAAAACTTATACAGCAAAAATATATGCCATAGAACCTGAAATAGCCGTTGCAACCCGTACGCTGCAGATTCGTGCTATTGCCGACAATACTGACGGAAAACTTTTCCCTGGAACTTTTGCCGACATCAAATTACCTTTAAACATTATTAAAGATGCTATAGTTGTTCCTTCTCAAGCTATTATTCCAATACAAGACGGTAAAAAAGTTTTTATTGCCGATAATGGTAAAGCAAAGGAAGTTATGGTTGATGCTACAACAAGAACCGATTCTTCAATTCTAATTTTATCAGGATTAAAAGCCGGAGATACTTTAATTACCAGCGGTGTTATGTCATTAAAAAACGAAGCACCAATTAAAGTTAAAGTAAAATAGTCATAAAGACTTGAATATAGATTTAAAGATAGTAGTAAGATTTAGCAATAAATCTGAAATCTATAACCGACAATCTAAAATCTAAAATTACACATGAGTTTATCAACTACAAGTATAAGAAGACCTGTTTTAACCATCGTACTGAATTTATTAATTATTTTATTCGGTTTTATTGGTTATACTTTTCTCGGCGTACGAGAATTTCCTTCGATCGATCCGGCACAGGTTTCAATTAGAACCAATTACACCGGAGCAAATGCTGATATTATTGAATCACAAATTACAGAACCTCTTGAAAAAGCAGTAAATGCAATTGACGGAATCCGAAATATAACTTCTTCAAGTAATCAGGGAAGCAGCAACATTACAATCGAGTTTAATCTTGATAAAGATTTAGAAGAAGCCGCAAATGACGTGCGTGACAAAGTTTCGCAGGCAATTAGAAGCTTACCGCAGGATATTGATGCTCCTCCGGTTGTATCAAAAGCCGATGCTGATAGTGATGCGATTATTTCGATGACGGTTCAAAGTGATACACGAAGTTCATTAGAATTAAGTGATTATGCAGAAAATGTTATTTCGCAGCGATTGGAAACGATTCCCGGAGTCAGTGCCGTTCAAATCTGGGGACAAAAACGTTATGCAATGCGTTTATGGATTGATCCTGCAAAACTTTCTGCTTATGGCTGTACCGTAGCTGACGTACGTACGGCATTAAATTCTCAAAATGTTGAATTACCTTCAGGAAAGTTAACCGGAAACAATACTGAATTAACCGTAAAAACTGTTGGAAATCTTTCTAAACCAGAAGAATTCAATAATATTATTATTCGTACTGATGGTGATAAAATTGTTCGTTTAAGCGATATTGGAGGTGCTGAATTAGGACCGGAAAATTTAGAAACCAAATTAAGTCAGTCAGGGCTTCCATTAATTGGTCTTGCTATTGTACCAATGCCGGGAGCCAATTATTTAGATATTTCGAAAGAATTCTACAAAAAGTACGAAACTTTAAAGAAAGATCTTCCAAAAGATATCAAACTAAATATTGCTCTTGATAATACCATTTTCGTAAAAAAATCTGTACTTGAAGTTGCTGAAACTTTGGGAATTTCTATCGTTCTGGTTATTATCATTATTTATTTGTTCTTTAGAGACTGGGCAATTGCTTTCAGGCCTTTAATTGATATTCCGGTTTCGTTAATTGCTACTTTCTTTATTATGTGGCTTTTTGGATTCTCTATCAACGTATTAACCTTATTAGCTATCGTATTGGCAACTGGTTTGGTTGTAGATGATGGAATTGTAGTTACCGAAAATATCTTTAAAAAGGTCGAAGAAGGAATGTCGCCTATTGAAGCCGCAATTAAGGGTTCAAACGAGATTTTTTATGCCGTAATTTCGATTTCTGTAACTCTTGCTGCAGTATTTTTACCTGTAATCTTCCTTGAAGGTTTCGTTGGCCGACTCTTTAGGGAATTTGGGGTTGTAATTGGAGCAGCCGTATTAATATCTGCCTTTGTATCCTTGACTTTAACGCCAATGCTGAATGCGTATTTAATGAAAGGCGGCGAACAGAAAAAATCTAAATTCTATATTAAAACCGAACCGTTTTTTGAAAAAATGAACAGCAGTTATGCAGAGGCATTAACAAAATTCATGGATCGAAAATGGATTAGTTTTCCAATCTTAATTGCTTGTTTTGGATTGATTTATTTATTTTTTACTATTCTTCCAAAAGAAACCGCGCCTTATGATGACCGAAGCTCTGTAACCATGCGTATGACAACTCCTGAGGGATCTTCATACGAATATACAGATCGTTTTATGCAGGAAATTTCAAAGTTAATTGATGATTCTATCCCGGAGAAAAAAGTGAGTCTGGTAATTACTTCTCCAGGATTCAGTTCAAACTCTGTAAACAGCGGATTAGTTAGACTTACATTAAAAGATGTTGATGAAAGAGAAAAATCGCAAAAAGAAATTGCTGATAAATTAACCAAATGGACTAAGCAATATCCAAATGCTAAAACTTCTGTAACACAACAGCCTACAATTGCAGTTAACAGACGAGGCGGTTTGCCGATTCAATATATTATACAGGCTCCAAATTTTGATAAATTAAGAGAGAAAATCCCTGTTTTTATGAATGAAGTTGGTAAAAGTGATGTGTTTTCTACTACTGACGTGAATTTAAAATTCAATAAGCCAGAGATCAACGTAACTATCGACCGAGCAAAAGCCGAAAGTTTAGGAATTTCTATTCTTGACATTGCACAGACATTACAGCTTTCGTTAAGCGGACAGCGTTTTGGATATTTCATTAAAAACGGAAAACAATATCAGGTTATTGGACAGTTTGACCAAAAAGACAGATCGAAGCCTTTAGATTTGACTTCGATGTTTGTGAAAAACAAAAATGGTGAATTGATTCAAATGGATAACGTAGTTAAAGTTTATGAGCAGAGTAATCCGCCTCAATTATACCACAACAACCGTTATATGTCGGCTACTGTTTCTGCAGGTCTGGCTCCAGGAAAAAGCTTAGGAGAAGGAATTCAGGAAATGGACCGAATTAAAGCTAAAGTTCTGGACGAAAGTTTCACAACCGATTTAGCGGGAGAATCACGAGATTTCGTAGAAAGCAGCTCGAATACATCTTTTGCCTTTGGATTAGCATTATTATTAATCTTCCTGATTCTTGCAGCACAATTTGAGAGTTTTATCGATCCGTTTATTATCATTTTAACGGTGCCAATGGCCGTTGCAGGAGCATTATTTTCATTATGGCTGTTCAATCAAACCTGGAATATTTTCAGTCAGATTGGTACTGTAATGCTTATTGGTCTGGTAACCAAAAACGGTATCTTGATTGTTGAATTCGCCAATCAGTTACGCGAACAAGGAAAACCGAAAATGGAAGCTATTCTTGAAGCATCTGAAGCGCGTTTACGTCCAATTTTAATGACCAGTTTAGCTATTGCATTAGGAGCACTTCCAATTGCTATGTCACTTGGAGCAGCTTCAACCAGTAGAATTGGTATGGGAGTTGTAATTGTTGGAGGAACTATTTTCTCTCTTGCATTAACACTTTTTGTTATTCCGGCGATTTACTTTATGTGGTCTAAAGCCCGAAAACATTATCCTGAATTTGATCGTATCGACGAATACGAAAAAGAAAGTATCAAATAATTGTCCAAAAAATCACGAATTTTACTCAATTAAAATTCGTGATTTTCAAGTCAAAGAAAACAAATATGAATATTAAAAAACTATACAGCGCTTTACTAATTATTCTTTTGTTCGTTTTTAAAACAAATGCACAAGAAGTTTTAACTATTGAAGATGCTATGAAAATCGCTTTAGAGAACAATTTTGAGATCAAAATTGCTAAAAACAACTCTACAATAAGCGAAACCAATGTTACTGTTGGAAATGCCGGAATGCTGCCTACAGCAACTGCTTCTGTTACAGACAACAACAGTGTAACTAATTCATCGCAAACGCGTCAGGATGGAACTTCGACATCTTTAAACAATGCCAAAAACAATAGTTTAAATTATGGAGTTAGTCTTGGGTGGACTGTTTTTGACGGATTAAAAATGTTTGCCAGATTAGATCAGTTAAAAGAGCTTCAAAAATTAGGTGATTCTGAATTAAAAAGAATCATATTGGTTAAAATTGGTCAGGTAAATTCGGCTTATTATGATTTAGTGCAGCAACAGCAGCAATTAGCGGCTTTAGACACAACAATTGTAATTTCCAAACAAAGATTAGAGTTAGCTCAAAATCGTTTTACAATTGGAAAAGCTTCAAAATTAGAAGTTTTAAATGCTCAGGTTGATTTAAACTCAGATCAGGTTGCATTATTAAGACAAAAAGAATCCTATGCAAATTCTAAAATATTATTAAATCAATATCTGGCTCGCGATCCAAAGATTGATTTCAAAGTAACTGATGAGGTTAATGTAGACAATAAACTTGTTTTAGCAGATTTGATGGATCTTGCACAAAAACAAAACCCTGCATTAGAGTCACAGATAATAAGCAAAAGAATTGCCGAACTGCAGCTTAAACAAGTAAAAGCAGATCGTTATCCTACTTTAAGATTAACATCTGGCTATAATTTTGCAGAAAGTCAGTCTAGTTTAGGTTTTACGAGCGAAACATCTTCCAGAGGTTTTAATTATGGTTTTAATGCGAGCATGAACATTTTTGACGGATTTAATCAGCATAGAAATGAAAAAGTTGCTAAACTTCAAATTGAAAACTCTAAAATTGCTGTTGAACAACAAACTTCAATATTAAATACACAATTAAGTACTGCTTTTCAAACCTATTTAACCAATTTAGAGTTAATAGATCTGGAAGAAAACAACGAAGCAATCGCTAAGCAAAACTTAGAAATTACCTTAGACAAATTTAGAATAGGAACAATTACAACTATTGATTTTAGAACGGCACAGCTCAATTATGTGAACGCAAAAGTACGCTACAGCAACGCACAATACGAAGCAAAACTATCTGAAATTGCATTAAAAGAATTGGCAGGAAATATTAATTTTTAAACTAAATTTGTTCAAAACAAACTTAGATGATTTCATATAATACCAAAGACTGGTTTACATTTATATTCCATTTTCACAAGTCAGATACCGTTAGAAAATTATTTCCCATAATGATTGCCATCGGGATTTACTCTGCCTTAGTAGGATATCTTGAAATTCATTATTTTAAAGTTAATAAAAACGATTATATCCACAACATTCCAATTATGCACGGAATGCTTGGTTTTGTAATTTCGTTATTGCTTGTATTTAGAACCAATACGGCCTATGACCGCTGGTGGGAAGGCCGTAAACTTTGGGGAGGTCTTGTAAACAGCAGCCGAAATCTTGCTATTAAACTTTCGGCAGTTTTGAAAGATGAAAACGACAGAAACTTTTTCAGAAAATATATTCCATTATATGCTGATATCCTTCATAAACATTTAAAAGATACCGATACCAGCAAACAGCTTTTTGAAGATGTTGAATTAGAAATTGATCAGCATAAACATAAACCCAATCAGCTGAAAAGAATAATGTATCATAAAATCAACGATTTGTATGATGCTAAAAAAATATCCGGCGAACAGCTTATTACTTTAAACGAAGAATTAACTGCTTTTACAGATATATGCGGTGCCTGCGAGCGTATCAAAAACACCCCTATTCCCTACTCTTACAGCGCTTTTATTAAAAAGTTCATCTTCTTTTATACGATGACACTTCCTTTTGGATATTCTGTAAGTTTAGGATATTTTGTAGCACCGGTTGTTGTTTTTATATTTTATGTTTTAGCAAGTTTGGAACTTATTGCAGAAGAAATCGAAGATCCTTTTGGAGATGACGAAAATGATCTTCCAACCAAAAAGATTTCTGAAAACATTAAAAAACACATTGAAGAGCTGATTTAATAAAACGTTAAATCATAATTTTCTAAACATATTTTTATTAAATTTAGAGTTTACACTTTAAATTTAACGGCAATGCATAATCAACGTGTTTTAATAAATCCGCCTCATTTATCAAATGAAAAATCATTAAAAACACTTGTTGAAAACAGGAGCGTTTACACGCTTAACCAATGCGAATTAAATCTTTTTGAAACTTACGAATCGTCTAATCTTGTACCGCTCAAATTCAATGATTTTGTAGTGACAAGTATGCTTCGCGGTAAAAAAATCATGCATCTTTTTGATGAACCCGCTTTTGATTACCTTCCGGGAGAAACTGTAGTTGTTCCATCCAATATCGAAATGAAAATCGATTTTCCGGAAGCATCCAGAGAAAATCCCACTCAATGTCTCGCTTTAGCTATTGATAATACTAAAATTAATGAAACTTTAAACTTCTTAAACGAGCGATATCCAAAAGAAGGAACTGATGCTTTCTGGCAGTTAAATTATCAGAATTATTTCTTTTATAACAATGTAGATCTTGCCGCAACGATCAACAAACTTATAAAAGAATGCATGAGTACCTCAATAACAAAAGATGCTCTTGCCGATTTAACTTTACAGGAATTATTAATTAGAATTATCCAGACACAAACTGCAAAATCTATTGATGAAGGCATTGTAATTCAATCCAACAATCCAATTTATGAAGTAACTGAATTTATAAAACTCAATTTAAAAGAAAATATAAATCTAAAAATCCTAAGCGAAAAAGCTTGCATGAGTACTACATCATTCTATCGCTTTTTTAAAAGAGAATTAGGAATGAGCCCGATTGAATATATTTTAAATGAAAAAATAAAGCACGCCAAAAAACTGCTTAGAAATCCGGGAATTCAAATAAACGAGGTTTGTTATTTATCTGGTTTTGAAGATGCCAATTATTTCATACGCTTGTTTAAAAAACATGAAGGAATTACGCCGAAACAATATCAGTTACTTTATATTAATTGAGGTGCTGAGGTACTCAGGTGCTGAGGTTCTAAGATGCTAAGGTTCTAAGTTTTCTTTCTGCTGATTGTGCCATTTAGGACGTAAGAAAGATAAACCTTAGTGCCTTAGAATCTCATTACAGCACCTAAAAAAAATCCACAAATTTGATAAACTCAAATTTGTGGATTTTTTCGGTTTAGATAGTTTTAATTTAGCTTTTTATCCAATTAATTACTTCTGGCTCTGTTACCAATGTTCTAGGTTTGATTACTTTAACCAATTCACCTTTTTCATTAATCAGGTATTTTTGAAAATTCCATTCAACTTCAGAATCTTGTAAACCATTTTTAGATTTTTGAGTCAGGAATTTGTAAACATCGCACATATCATCTCCTTTTACAGAAACTTTGTTCATCATAGGAAAAGTTACACCGTAATTCTGCTGGCAGAAAGTTTCAATTTCTTTGTTTGTTCCAGGCTCTTGTGATGCGAAATTGTTTGCAGGAAAACCAACAATTACAAACCCTTTATCTTTGTATTCTTTGTAAACAGCTTCAAGATCTTTGTATTGAGGCGTTAAGCCGCATTTTGATGCCGTATTTACAATTAAGATTTTTTTGCCTTTTAAAGACGCAAAATCAAAAGTGTCTCCTGATAAATCTTCTACTTTAAACTGGTAAATTGTTTCTTTTGCCATAGCCTTATCTGATTTAGATAATTTATTCTTGCTTGTTTGAGCCTCAGCTTCTGCACTTAGAAAAAAAATGGCACTGCAAGCTATAAATAGTATTTTTTTCATTGTATAATTTTTTATAAAATTAATTAAAAAGTATTTCAGGCGTATGATTTTGAAGCCTTTATTTTTATTAATAATAAGTTAAATAAAAATTGAAGCCTGGCGTTAATCAGACGCCAGGCTTCCCCCCATACAAACAAATCAAACCATGAATTAATGATTGTTACCCTTATATATTGTAAATTATAGTTGATGCCCCGGTTGTATTGAAAATCATTTTCTTTTATTTAAATCACACTTATTCAATTTATTTATGGCGTGTATGTGTGGAAAATTTCTTCTTTGGAAAATGTGTAATTTTATTATAATTTTCAGTTGGAAGTCCAGAGACATCAACTATTCAATATGTTTTTCTAAAATTTCAAATTCAATTCAGCCTGCTTTTTTGTGATTTCGTTTTTAAAATCACTATTGCTAAAATTAATTAATGATAAAACTGCTGTTAAACCAACAATTAATATTTTCAAAATTTCTATCCTGATCATAAATACTCTTTTTTAAAGAAATTCGAGAACATTTTAATTATCATTTTCATATCTAAGGTTATATACGTAAGAGGTTTGCTTTTGGATTTAAAAAAAGTAAAAAAAATTGCACTTTTTTTTACTTTTTTTTCTCAAGCCTTAATTTTCCTAAGTTTTTGGCTACAAAAAAAATAGTATTTTTCACAAAAAAATGAATTATCTTTATCTCAGGTTATAAAAATATGTTCGATAATTTTTGTTTAAGCTTTAAATCCAAATCTATGAGTCAAGAAGAATTGTTAGTATTAATTTACAAAAAAGACGAAAGAGCTTTTACCCATTTGTACGATATGTACTCTAAAAGTTTATTCTCAGTTATTAATGTTCTAATAAAAAATCGCGAAGAAGCCGAAGATGTTTTGCAGGAAGTTTTTGTAAAAATCTGGAAAAACATCGATTCATATAATGAAAGTAAAGGCCGATTTTACACCTGGATCCTTAATATAGCTAGGAATACGTCTATTGACAAGCTGAGATCTAAAAATTTTAATAACAGCCAAAAAAACCTTTCCTCAGATAATTTCGTAAATCTGTTAGATGACAGTAATAAATTAACTAATCGAATTGATACAATAGGAATTCAGGAGTTCGTAAAAAAACTGAAACCAAAATGTATCGAAATAATTGATTTGTTATTTTTTAAAGGATATACCCAGCAAGAAGCTTCAGAAGAATTGGCACTGCCACTGGGAACTATCAAAACTCAAAACAGAAACTGTATTAACGATTTAAGAAATTATCTAAAAATATAATGGAAGCACAAGAATATATTGAATCAGGAATTCTAGAACTTTATGTTTACGGTTTATTAACCGAAAAAGAGAATCTGGAAATAGCCGAACTGGCTAAGAATAATAAAGATGTAGATCAGGAAATTATTGCGATAGAAAAAGCCATAGTAGCTTTATCATCCAGCTTTGCTCCTTTCCACTCTGTTGAAAATTTTGAAAAAATTAAAGCTCGTTTAGAACTTAAACATGGCAAAGTAGTCGAGTTGAAACCAGCGTCAAACTGGACACAATATGTGGGCTGGGCAGCTGCGGTGTTATTATTGTTAGGTTTTGGATACCAGACTTTAGAGCTTACAAAATCAAAACAAGCTATTTCTACAGTTGGAAGTGAGAAAAATAAAATTCAAAGAGAATACGCTTTCTTAGATCAGCAGAATAAGCAGACTGAGAAAAACCTAAGTATCGTTAGAGATATTAAAAATACAGGCGTAACACTTGGCGGTCAGGCGGTTTCTCCAACATCTTTTGCAAAAGTGTATTGGAACAAACAGACAAAAACAACTTATATTGATGCTGCTGGTTTACCAACACCTCCAAAAGGAATGGTTTATCAGGTTTGGTCTTTAAAGCTTAGTCCGGTTCTTACACCAACAAGTATTGGTTTATTGGATAATTTTGAAGGAAATTCTCAAAAAATCTTTGCTGTAAGCCAGACAGATTCAGCAGAAGCTTTCGGGATTACTTTAGAACCTGCAGGCGGAAGTCCAACGCCTACAATGGAACAATTGTACACTTTAGGAAAAGTTTAAAAACGAACTTAATTATAAATTTTAAGCGCATATTAATTAATTTTAATATGTGCTTTTTTTATAAACTAAAAATCAAAATTATGAACGGAACTTTACTTTTAAGAATCGCCAAGGGCATTATTCTTCTTACCCATTAAATTCCATTTGTTTTCTAAAAAATTGTATTAAATAATCTTCCGTCTCTTTTTTACATTCCGGCCAGTTTTGCTGCCATACTATTAATTTTCCCAGCATATCTATATCCCAGCATTCTGGATTAATAAACTTAAATAAAGCTTTTCCTTCTTCAGTAAAATCATAGTGTTTATTATCTTCCTTACCATTGCCATTATCTTCTATTAATCCTGCGTCAATTAAGTTTTGAACTATAGTACCTGAATAAAAGCTTGAGGCTTCTGGATATAAACCTGTACCTTTCCAATAGTATATCATATCAAAAATATCATCGAAGCTGAAATCAGATTTATTTTTTAGTGCGTAGAAAATCTGAAAAACATATTTGGTAAAAACAAAATCATTATTCAAAATGCCCGCTTTTTTTAAAGCTGGTCTAAATAGAACACAAGAGTTAAAATTAAAATTATATTCAAAAAAGCGTTTGGCAGTATAAAATGTTACACTATCCTGAAAAAAATCATCAGTTACAGCGACCGGATTTCTCATAGAAAGCTTAATTTTTTCTCTATCAAAACTTTCAGCACTGCAATATAAACAAGGTTTATCTGCTTTACCAAGAGTTTGGTTTATAAGTATTTCAAATGCAATTGCATCAACTTGACACAAATATGGACACATGAAAATAATCTTTTCTGCTGATTTAAGAATGGATGTATTGCTGTAATCTGTTTTTACAACTTCCATATTTTCAAGATGCCATACATATCCAATATCTTCTTTATAATTTTTCCATGAAGGTTCAGTAATATAAGGAAACTCTAAAAGATCAGTATTAGCAGGATAATTAAACTTATATAAAACCTGCCCAGCATAATTTTCTAAAAAATATATGGAATGCGAAGGCCAGATATTTTCAACTTCATTTTTAAAAAAATCAAAAAATTTTTCACCTTGAACTACAATTACTAAAATAGGTTTTTGAGTATTCATTGATAAACTTACATTAATTTAACACTTTGCAAAAGCAAAACAAATATAAGTTTTTTCGTATTTTTTTTAAGTGATTTTAAATTAAAAAATTATACAATTAACTTCAACTTATCATATAACGCTTTTTGTCCGTTTGCTGTTATCGATACAGCTCTGGAATTATCTATTCTTCTGATCCAGTCCATCTCAAACATTTTGTTTAAAAGTGCTGCCGCCAATGAACCCGAAAAATGATGTTTTCGTTCACTCCAATCAAGACAGGGCTTTGCGAAAATTCTTTTTTGCTTTTTTAATGCTTCAAGATCTATTCCCAAATCTTCAAAAAAGGTTTTCCCTTCGTCTGTCACTAAAAAAGACTTATTATCTAATACAATATATTTTTTATCTATTAATTTCGCCGTAATTTCTACGCCAATTTTTCCTGCTAAATGGTCATAACAAGTCCTGCAATATTTAATTCCAGAATTATTATCTGTTACCTTTTTTTGTCTCTCTTTGGGAACTAAATTTGCAATTCCTTCAATAACACCAGCAATTTCGGGATTTAATAATTTGTAGTATTTATGTCTTCCTTGACTTTCAACAGTCAGTAAGTCAGCATTTACCAGTTTAGATAAATGAATGCTGATATTTTGCGGCGATGTTTCAACAACATTAGCAAGTTCAATTGCTGTATATGCCCTATTATCTAATAGTGTCCATAAAATTACAGATCTCACCGGGTCACCAATTATTGTACTTATTCTGCTAATTTCATTATTCATACCCTGCAATCATAGTTAAGTTTCTATTTAACTGTCAAAGTTATTCCAATTTTATTTTTGTAAAAAAAATACAATGAAAAAAAATAGTATTCTGCATTTGTTTATGTTTTTAACCTCATTGATAAATGCTCAAAACAACACTAAAATTTTAAATTCAAAAAACTCAGATTCTATGGAAATTTTAAAAATTCAAAGCCATATTCCCGAACTCAAAATTGCAATTAACCATATAATTCCAAAAACAGCTTCTAATGATTATCCTGTTCTTTTTCTTCATGGGTCATCGTTTCCTGCTGAACTTTCATTTGGTTTTAAAATGAACAATTCTTCGTGGATGCAAAATTTATCTGAAAATGGATATAATGTTTATGCATTAGATTTTTTAGGTTATGGAAATTCTGATCGATATCCAGAAATGAAAAGCCCGTCAAACAAAATTGTTGGAAGAGCAGCTGAAGTTTCTTTGGACGTAGAAAAAGCAGTAGATTTTATTTTAAAAGAAACAGGTAAAAATAAAATTTACTTAATTGGTCATTCTTGGGGAGGTTCTGTTGCAGCTTTATACGCATCTAAAATTCCTGATAACGTAGAAAAATTAGTTCTGTTTGCTGCAATAACAGCTAGAAATGAAAATACAGAATTTGAAAAGACATCAAATTCATTTGAAGAAATGACTCCCCAACAGCGTATAAGTGCCATGAAGAGTTTAACGCCAGTAAACAGAGAATGTCAATTAGAACCGGAAATATTTGAATCTTGGGGAGAAATTTGGAAAAAAAGCGATCCTTTAACTCTGAAATCCGAAAATGTGGCTGTTCGTTTCCCTTCCGGACCTTCAGCTGACGTTCAGGATTTATTACACGGTAACCCATATTATGATCCAAAAAAAATCACTGCCAAAACGATGATTATAAGAGGTGAATGGGATAAATACCCTGATAATAATGACGCTGAAGACTTGTTTGTTTCATTACAAAATGCGGCATCAAAAAAATATGTTGTTATTGAAAAAGGAACACATGTTATGCATTTAGAAAAGAGCAGAAATGATTTGTACAACGAAACTTTAAGTTTCCTGAAAGACAATAAAAATACTTTGAAGGATAAAGAACACGATATTGCTGTAATTTTCGAGGTCATTCCAAATACTGCTTATAAACAAAATTATCTTGATATCGCATTAAATCTTAAACCTGAATTAGAAAAAATAGAAGGCTTTATTTCTATCGAAAGATTTCAAAGTATTTCTAATCCAGAAAAAATACTATCATTGTCTTTTTGGAAAAATGAAAAAGCCATTGAAAAATGGCGCAATCTGGAAAGTCATAGAAACGCACAATCAACTGGCAGGGATTTTATATTTAAAGACTATCATCTGCGAATTGCTAATGTGGTTAGAGACTATGGAATGTTTGACCGCAATGAAGCTCCTAATGATAGTAAAAAAGTAAATAAGTAAAATAAAAAAGGTTCAACAATTAAGTTGAACCTTTTTTATTTATTTAAAGTCGAATATTATTTCTTTTTATAATATTTGTGGTATTTTGGGTATGTAACAGCTCCAATTATTGAAATTACTGCCAAACAATAATAAATCCAGTTTAATGAATGCGCTTCTCCGCTTGCATAAGAGTGTAAACCAACTAAGTGGAAGTTTACTCCATAATAAGTAAACAAAATAGAGATAAAGGCAAACATACTCATTAAGTTAAAGAACCATTTTCCTCTTAAAGCAGGTACAAAACGTGCGTGAATTACAAACGCATAAACCATAATCGAGATTAAAGCCCAAGTTTCTTTTGGATCCCAGCCCCAGTAACGACCCCAGCTTTCATTTGCCCATTGTCCTCCAAGGAAGTTACCAATAGTCAGCATGATCAAACCAATTGTTAAAGCCATTTCGTTAATGTAACTTACTTCCTTAATATGTAAATCCATTTTTGCCTTGTTTTTCTCATTGGTAAAGAAAATCAATATTAAAGCTACAAAGCCTAAAATCATTCCTAATGCTGTTGGACCATAACTTGCTACAATTACGGCAACGTGAATCATTAGCCAATATGAGTTAAGAACAGGCTGTAAGTTTGCAATTTCAGGATCAATCCAGTTCATATAAGCCGCCATTAAAATCATTGCGGTAACAAACGCAGATGAAGCAACTGTTAATTTTGATTTTCTGTCAAAAGCCAGTCCAAAGAACATTGTTGACCAGGCTACGTAAACTATAGATTCGTAAGCGTTACTCCAAGGAGCGTGGCCAGAAATATACCAGCGGGCAATTAATGCCAATGTATGAAGAACAAATAACAATCCTACAATAACATGGAAACCATTAACGGTAATACGAAGCCATTTTTTCTCGAAGAAAATATTTAAAATCGTAAACATTAACATCAATATAGATGCTGTAATATACCAATATGGCAATACTTTGAAAACATCATATTTGTTGTAAGCAATCTCTGCATCGATTTTATCTTCTGATGGGCGTACTTTAGCTCCAAATTTCTTCTGGAAACCATTAATGCTTTCTACTAATTGATCTGCAGTATCCCAGTTTTTTGAAATTGAAGCATTATTTAAAGCGCTAAAATACAACGGAAGGATTTGTTTCACATACGTAGAATCCATTCCTTTAAAATTGTTATTATCACGCTCTAAGTATGAAACCCATTTGTGATTTGGATCATTTGGAATTGGAAAAATTTTCAAAATGCTGCCGCTTAAAGCAGATTCCATTAAGTTTACTTTTTTATCGGTTTCAACAAAATCTTTCTCAAAGTTATTCGGATTTGCTGCTTTATAAGCTACATCTAAATAAGGAGATAATTTATAATTTCCCTGCTCGTCAAAGAATTTTATAAATGGAGCATATTGATCTTTTGAATCAATTCCGATAATTTTACGAATACTATCGTTTCCTGATTTAATATAGATTAAAGGAATCTGAATCCAAACCTGCCCATATTGCGTCATAGACAAGAAAACCTGATCAGAATTCATTCCGTTATATTTATCACTGTGGCTTACTTTTCGAAGTAATTCAGATGAAAACGTATTAATAGGTTTCATTCTTCCTCCGGCATCCTGAATAATCAAACGTCCAAATTTTGCTGCGTGAGATTCCGGCGCTTTGTAAATATTCAATAATGAGTCTAATTGTTTTTGGCTTGGCGGTGCTGTAACATGATTAGCATGATCATTTGGATCTGTACTATGATTATGTTCGTGTTCATGAACATGTCCCGGTGTATGAACGTGCGGCGCTTCCTGAGCAAAACCACTTAAACCATTTAAAGCAATAAATAAAACCAATATTTTAATTAGTTTTTCTTTTTTCTTTTGAATCGCTTCTAATTTCTTTTTCAAATCTCCAAAACGAGAATGTTTAGTAAACATAATTGCCATTAAACCAATGTATAACAGAAAATAACCTAAATAAGTAATATTAGTTCCCCAAAAATCGTGGTTTACTGATAAAACAGTTCCTTTTTCGTCCGGATCAAATGAAGACTGAAAGAAACGATATCCTTTATGATCCAAAACGTGATTCATAAAAATATCTGCATCAAAAGTTTCTGTAGAATCCTGAACTGTTACTTTACTTTTAAAAGCAGAATAACTTTTTTCTGTTCCAGGGTATTTGTCTGCAATAAAATCGTTTAATTTTATTTTAAACGGCAATACATACGCTTTACTTCCGTAGAATAAAGAATATTCAATATTTCCTATTTTAACTGTTTTTGGTTCTCCAATACTTCCTTTAGAACCCATCAGCATTACTTCTTTTTCCTGTCCTTCAGCTTTTACTTTTACAATCAAAGCATCTGTATGTGATTTTGCTTTAAAGTCATTATTTGATTCATAATCCACTTTTCCTTTAATTGGCGGTTCAGGAAAAACGATACGAATATCACCAATACTGTATAACGAACGCATCATTAAAGGCTGTACATTATCCTTAGTAACTTTTCCTTTAAACTGATCTGCCATTCGCATAAATTCACCTTCAAACGGAGTCTGAATAGTGTATTCTTTTCCGGTTGTATTAATATTAATAGCGCCGTCTGTTGGTTTATTTAAAGCAAACAATACATTGTGAATGTTTTGAACTTCACCTTCTTTCAGGTAATGTTCTTCACGTCCGCCTGCTCCTGCTTCAACTAATTTAAGATATAAAATTCCGTTTGGATCTTCTTTTACAACCTCTTTGGCTCCCATTATATACTTAGAATAGGTAACCTCAAACGGAGTCTGATCGAATTTTCCGTCAATAGAAAAATCGTTATCGGTAACAGGAGAAAGCAGCAGGCTTTTTTCAAAAACTCTACGCTTCATTTCTCCTTTATATTCACCGTCAACAAAAACGGTTAAGAATGTTTTATCTGAATAAATTTGGTTTTCTGCCGCACCTTCACGAATTGGCATCATTCCTTCATAACTAATATAACGTGTAATAAAAGCTCCTAAAATGATAAAAATAAAAGCAATGTGAAGTAATAAAGTGGCCCATTTTTCTTTTTTATGCAATTGGTAGCGTTTGATATTTCCGAAGAAGTTAATCACAAACACCAGCATTATTGCCTCAAACCACCAGGTATTATAAATTAAAATTCTGGCTGTATCGGTATTGTATTTACTTTCGATAAAAGTTCCAACACCCATTGCAATTGCGAATGTTAGAAAAAGAACGGCCATTAATCGTGTAGAAAACAAAAAAGAGAATATTTTTTTATCCATTTCTTAGGAATTACATTGTATAAAAGTGCCACAAAAATACTTAAAAATGTTGATTGAGGGTAAATCTTATTTGTTAATAAAAACCAAATAATCAGGTACAACAAAAGCCCGCAGATTGCACAGATTTAATAGATTATTTTTTAAGCTTCTTTTATTTTTTTGCAATAAACAAAACATAAATCCCATATAAATCAGTCTAATCTGTGTTATCTGGGGTCAAACTTAGTCAGACCATATTTTCTTTAGAAAAAATAATGTTAATTTTGCGGGTATGATTCGACTCACAATTATTGGTTCCGGAAACGTTGCACAGCATCTGATAAAAGCTTTTTCAGCAAATCCTCTTGTCGAAATTGTACAGGCATTTTCGAGAAAAAAAGAAGCTTTGATTCATCTTCTTGATTCAGAGAAAATTGTAACCGAATTTTCTGCTTTAAAAAAGGCCGATTTATACATTATATCGGTTTCAGACAATGCCATTTCAGAAGTTTCGAGTCAATTACCGTTTGAAAACCAATTGGTTGTTCATACTTCCGGCACAACTTCAATTGAGGTTTTAGATTCCAAAAACAGAAAAGGCGTTTTTTATCCCCTGCAGACATTTTCAAAAACAAAAGAAGTTGATTTTTCAGTAATTCCGATTTGTTTAGAAACTGAAAATCAGAATGATTATGCAATTTTAGAAAATACAGCAAAAAGTATTTCAAATGCTGTTTTCTCCATAAGTTCTGGGCAAAGAAAGGCTTTGCACGTTGCAGCCGTTTTTGTAAACAACTTTACCAATCATTTATACCAGATTGGTCAGGAAATATGCGAAGAACATCAGGTTCCTTTTGAAGTTTTAAGACCTTTAATTCAGGAAACTGCCGAAAAAATTAAAACATTAGATCCAATTGATGCTCAAACCGGTCCGGCAAAACGTCATGATTCGGTTACAACCGATGCACATTTGGATTTTATTACCAATGAAAATCAAAAAAATATTTATAAAATACTAACACAATCTATACAGAATAATGGCAAAAAGTTATAAAGAAATGATGAACGACATTACAACATTTATTTTTGATGTTGATGGCGTACTTACAGACAGTTCGGTTTTTGTAACCACAGAAGGAGAAATTCTTCGCACGATGAATATTCGTGACGGTTATGCCATGAAAGCGGCTGTAGAAAGCGGTTACAATGTGTGCATTATTTCTGGCGGCAGCAACGAAGGTGTCCGCGTAAGACTTCAAAATTTAGGAATTACTGATATCCATTTAGGAACTCCTGATAAAGTTAAAACATTTAAAGAGTATACAGAAGCAAACAACATCAAACCAGAACAGGTTTTATATATGGGAGATGATATTCCGGATTTTCATGTAATGAAATTAGTAGGTTTGCCAGCTTCTCCGCAGGATGCGGTTCCAGAAATTAAAAACATCTGCCGTTATATTTCTCACGTAAAAGGCGGAAAAGGCGCAGCAAGAGACGTTATCGAACAGGTAATGAAAGTACAGGGAAAATGGATGGAATATTTTAACGGAAAACACGATTAAATCTAATTGTGAATTGTTAATGATAAATTGTTAATTAAAAAACTTAGAACCTTAGCATCTTAGCCACTCAGAACGTAAAAAATGAAATACCTAAAACTAATTCGATATAAAAATCTACTCATGCTTGCTTTTATGCAGGTTTTATTTCGCTATGCTTTTTTAAAACAACAGAATATCCCTTTAGCATTGGCTGACTGGCAATACGGACTTTTGGTTTTAAGTACAGTTTTGCTTGCAGCAGCAGGTTATGTAATCAACAATATTTTTGATGTGCCGACAGATACTATCAATAAACCACAGAATGTTGTTGTTGGTAAAGGAATTTCTGAAACCAGAGCGTACAATATTTATATAGGATTAAACATTACAGGTGTAGCATTAGGATTTTACCTTTCAAATGTGATCATGAGGCCAATGTTTGCTTCATTGTTTATTTTTATTGCATCGCTTCTTTATTTTTATGCAACTAATCTAAAACAGATCATGATTCTGGGGAATTTTGTGGTTGCTTTACTCCTTTCTATTAGTGTTTTAATTATTGGTGTATTTGATTTATTTCCTGCTACAACTACCGAAAATCAGGCTCAAATGGCCAGCTTATTTTCAATATTGGTTGATTATGCTTTGTTTGCCTTTATGATCAATTTTGTTCGCGAAATAGTAAAAGATATTGAAGACATGGACGGCGATTACAATCAGGGAATGAACACACTGCCAATCGCTATCGGGAAAAACAGAGCTGCTAAAATTGCGTTGGGATTTACTATAATTCCGTTTATTTTATCGCTGCTTTACATCAATAAATATTTCTTTCAAAATAATCTGTTAATCGTGACGTTTTATACGTTTGTTTTTGTCCTTGCGCCTTTATTGTATTTTATAGTAAAGATATTCGGCGCTAAAACAAAAAAGGATTTTCATCATTTAAGTACTATTTTAAAATTGATTTTGTTCTTCGGAATTTTATCAATTTTAGTAATCAGCTTAAACCATCAATACAATGCTTAAAGAAAAACTCAAAAAATATAAAATTATACTGGCTTCGGGATCGCCACGCAGACAGCAGTTTTTTAAAGATCTGGATCTTGATTTCGAAATTCGATTAAAAGATGTAGAAGAAATCTATCCGCCTGAATTAAAAGCAGTCGAAATAACCAATTTTCTGGCAGAGTTAAAAGCAAATGCTTTTGAAGGAGAATTAAAAGAAAATGAAATATTGGTAACAAGCGACACAATTGTATGGCATCAGAATAAAGCTTTGGGCAAACCAAAAAATGCCGAAGATGCTTTTCAAATGATCAAATCAATGTCGAATACTACTCACGAAGTTATTACATCGGTTTGTTTTAAAACTAACACTGCTTCTACCCTTTTACATGATGTTACAAAAGTTACTTTCAAAGATTTATCAGATGAAAGTATTTTATATTATATCGAAAACTATAAACCTTACGACAAAGCCGGAGCTTATGGCATTCAGGAATGGTTTGGTTTTATGGCAGTTACAAAAGTAGAAGGTTCTTATACCAATGTTATGGGACTTCCAACAGCCAAAGTTTACGAATATTTGACTACATTAGTGTAAAAATTTATTTATGTTTTCTTTAAAAGAATATACTCAGGAAATACTTGCCACAATAATTCTTCTTTTAGCTTTAGTCGCTTTACGAATGATTACTGCACAATTAATCCGCCGTTTTGCCGCCTCAAGCCACTTATTAGAACATCGTACTAATTTAGTTATCAAATACACTCATGTATTTATGAATATTTTGGTAACAATTAGTCTAATTGTAATTTGGGGAGTAGAAACAAAAGATATATTCATTACTGTTTCATCAATTGCAACCGTTATTGGTGTTGCCATGTTTGCACAATGGTCTATTTTGAGCAATATTACTTCTGGAATGATTTTGTTTTTTTCGTTTCCTTTCAGAATTGGCGATACTATAAAAATTCACGATAAAGATTTTCCAATTGAAGCCGAAATAGAAGACATAAACACCTTTCATGTAAGCTTACGAACTAAAGAAGGCGAAAAAATTATTTTTCCAAATAATCTCCTGTTACAAAAGGGAATTTCAATAATGCCTGCACATTACGAAGAGAAAGAATTTTTTGACTAATTTTTGAATGGGAATTTTATAAAGTATATACAAAAAGCTGGAACGTTATAATTTAATTATATTATAATATTTGCTTTACCAATTGTATATCTATTTATAAAATTTCACCAAAATGACTCAACCTTTAAAGCTGCCGTTTTATGCAAAGCTTGCTTGTATTTTAGTAAGTTTAATTTCTTTTGCTTACATTTTCTGCATTGCAAAAGATATTTTAACTCCCGTATTACTGGCATTTTTATTTGCTGTTTTATTACTGCCGATATTTACTTTTTTAAACACAAAACTTAAGTTCCCAAGACATCTGGCAGCAATAATCTGCATGGCTGTTTTCCTCTCTTTTATTGTGGGCATTTTAGTGTTTATTTCCTATCAGGTTACCTATATGGCTAACGATTTTGATACCATAAAGAAAAACGCCAATTCATTTATTATTGAAATTCATAAGTTTATCAGAGAAAATTTTGAGATCAGCATTGGAGATCAAAAAAAATATCTTGACTCAGTTACAAAGGATTCAGTTAAAAATGGACAGGCAAAATTAGGATCAGCCATAATATCTATAAGCGATGTTCTTTTAGACAGTACTATTATTATAATTTATACGTTTTTGTTCTTAATCTATAAAGAACATTTTAAACTGTTTTTAGCCAAACTTATAAGTAAAGAGAACCATTCTGTTTTAAAAGATATTCTTTCTCAAATCAAAGTTTCTATAAACAATTACATTGTTAGTTTAATAATTGAAATGATCGTTGTTTCTGTATTAACCGGTTTAGGATTGTGGATTATCGGTATTAAATATTTTATCTTATTAGGCTTGATAACCGGAATATTAAATCTTATTCCTTATATCGGAATTTTAGTTGCCGGAATTATAACTGTTTTGGCTTCATTGACAGGTTCTGCCGAGATTTCGATGATCTTAGGAATTTTAATAGTAAATATTATTGTTCAGTTTATTGACAACAATCTGCTTGTTCCATTAATTATAAACACAAAAGTAGAAATCAATGCTTTTGTCTCAATTATGGGAATTATTGTGGGCGGAGCCGCCGCCGGAATCTCCGGAATGTTTCTAGCAATTCCGCTTTTAGCGATATTAAAAATCATCTTTGACAGAATCGAATCGCTTGAACCATGGGGATATTTAATGGGAAATCATATTCCGAGAAAATTTGCATGGAGAGTCCGAAGAACCAAAACACAGGAGTAAAATAATCTCTTGATTATTAAAATATATCTGTTATTTATCTTAAATTCATAGAATAATCTGCCTTAAAATAAAGTTTTAAATCGATCTGAATGTTACTAAATAAAAAAATAATTGTTTTTATTTCCTTATGCTTTTGTTTACAAAGCATTTGCGCTCAGACAGATAAAACAAAAAAGGAAAATCCTCCCAAAAAAGACAGTACGGAGATTTATACCAAGATTAAAAATTATTCTAAGAAAAATAAATTTACGCAAACACTTCATAAACTGCTTTTTAGAACCAAAAGACCTAAAAAAAAGGAAATTATTATACCTACAGATTCTCAAAATTATGAAGGCAAAATTATTCGAAATATAAATATTGTTACACTGGATCCGTTTGGATATTCGATTACAGATACAACTGCAAAACCAAAAAATTGGGGAGAAAGAACCGGAAACAGACTGCATTTAAAAACCAAGAAAATAGCAATCTACAACCTGCTTTTATTTAAACGAAACAGCGTATACGATACTTACAAAGTACAGGAATCTGAGCGTTTAATTCGTGCCCAAAGATATGTTACAGCAGTTCGAATTACTAACGAACTGGCAAGTCCGGCTTCAGATTCTGTTGATGTAACGATCAGAGTTTTGGATTCCTGGAGTACAATTCCGCGTTTCTCAATATCCAGCAGCAGAGTTTCTGTAGGATTTAAAGAAAAAGATTTTTTTGGTTCAGGGCAACAGCTTGAATATCGCTTTACAAACAGGTTTGATGATGGAGCAAATGGTAACGATATTACATACACCGTTCCTAATATAAAAAACACCTATATCTCGACCGTCCTTCACTACAATATGGATTTAGATAATAATTATACTAAAAGTATTGATATTGAAAGAGATTTCTATTCTCCGCTGACTAAATGGGCAGGCGGTGTTTTTGTAGGCCAGAATTTTAGGAAAGATACTCTGCAGGCACCAGATCAATCGTTTGCTTTTCAAACTTTCAAAAACAATTTTCAGGATTTATGGGTTGGTAAAGCCACAAAGGTTTATGAAGATGATAATGAAGCTATTACTAATTTAATTACTTCTGCCCGATTTTTAAATGTCAATTACAGCGAATCGCCAGATTCATTATACGATCCTACCCACTTCTATTCTGATGAAAAACTGCTCTTAATGGGCGTTGGACTTAACAGACGTAAATTTATCAAAGACAGCTATATTTTTAGAAACGGTCAGATTGAAGACGTTCCTATTGGGAGAATTTATGGAGTTACATTTGGCTACCAGTATAAAAATAATATCTGGAGACCTTATGCCGGGGCACAATTTTCTTTTGGAAACTATTATCGTTTAGGTTTTTTAAGTATGAATTTTGAAGCTGGAACTTATTTTCATGAATCAAAAACGTATCAGACATCTTATTTATTTGAAGCCAATTATTTTACTAAGCTTTTTAGTATAGGAAACTGGAAATTACGACAATTCGTTAATCCAAAAGTAGTTGTTGGAGCAAATCACGAAAATATTATAGGAGATCAGCTTAACGTAAATGAAGAAAATGGTCTGGCAGGATTTAGGACTGCATTATACGGAACAAGTAAAACAGTTTTATCCTTGCAGACTCAAACCTATTCTCCGCATGCACTTTGGGGATTTCGTTTAAATCCCTTTTTTAATTATTCGATCGCATTTTTAGGAAATCCAAACAGCGCAATGTTTGACAGCAAATCGTATTCTAAAATAACTTTAGGACTATTAATCAGTAATGACTATTTGGTTTTTAGTTCCTTTCAGCTGTCACTGTCATACTATCCAAGTATTCCGCTTCAGGGCGATAATGTCTTCAAAACCAATACTTTTGAAACAACTGACTATGGTTTACAAAGTTTTGAACTTGCAAAACCAAGAACTGTAGAATATAAATAATTAAAAATATTTTGATTTTTTTTGATTTGTTTAACACTTAACAAACACTTTAAAAATCAATATTTTACAATAAACTTACCTTCATTTTACTCGACAAAACACATATTTTATTCGACGAAATGCAGTTGTTTTTTATTTTTGGCACGGTATATGAAAATCTCTAAACAAGATTAACATTTTAAATTTTAGAAAAGATGAAAACAATAAAAATAGCAATCGCCGGATTATTTCTTTTGGTTGCAAATGCCACACAAGCTCAGGTATCAATCAACGTTAATATAGGAACACCTCCAGCTTGGGGACCTGCAGGATATTCTGAAATGGAATATTATTATCTTCCAGACATTGAGGCTTATTATGATGTACGTGCGTCACAATTCATCTATTTCGGAAGAGGAAAATGGGTTAGAACAACTTATTTACCAAGACAATACAGAAACTATGATTTATACGGAGGATACAAAGTAGTTTTAACAGATTATCACGGAAGAACTCCTTATGTATATTTTGACCGTCATAAAGTAAAATATTATAGAGGATATCACGGTGCACCGCAAAGACCTTACAAACCAAGACCGGTTTATGGATATAATGATCGTCATGACCACAGAGATTACAAACATTATGACAAACATGATAAACACCATGGAAAACACGACAGACATGACCATGATGATGATCATAGACACGGAGGTCCTGGAAGAAGATAATATCAAATTACTAAGTTTTAACAGTAAGAGAGTATCAAAATTATTGATACTCTCTTTTTTTTAACTATTATTTTCAATAACTTTAGTTAAAACAGTAAGCTTTTCGCATAAATAGCATAACACAATGATTTAAAGCCATTTATTAACAAAACAAACTTGTTTTTTTAGATTTATAACATACATTTGCAGCGAATTTCAAAATCCAAAAAACACAATTATGAAAAAGAATGTCTATTTATTTTCATTTTTAGTATTGTCATTATTAATTTCTTGTGACGATAACAATGACAACAAAAACGATCAATCGTTAGACAGTATTACAATTACCTCAGATCAAAACACTTTAAATCAAAGACTTGATTACACTAACTCAGGAGTAATTGCTATCGAAAACGGTTCATTAACTGGTAAAACTGCCGAAAACACCGTTACTTCTTTCCCTTTAGTCCAGATTGCTGAAATAAAACCACCAGTAGACGCTAATGGAAAAACTTTACAGGCAAGCCATGTTACTGTAAACGGTAACTACGCTTATGTTTCTTATATTACAAGAGGCGATGTATATTCTGGTGCAATCGATGTTATTGATGTTTCAGATCCTTATAAACCAAAATTAGTTACATCAGCTTTAATCCCTAATACTGATATTACCTCACTTACCTACTCTAACGGAAACCTTATTATTGGTGCTGCAAAAGATGTAGACAAAGATCCGTTATTGGGCAGCAATCCTGCCGTAGTTTTTAATATGCCGTTAAGCTCAGGATTACTAACAGATAAATTAACTACTAATTATTTAGAAAGCAGAGTAACAACAGATGTTGCCGCAAATACTTCTAACTATTTTGCCGTAACCGGAGATAACGGAAGTTTATTCAAAATAAGCACTTCAACAAAAGCAGTTACAGGAAAAACTGCAATGGCAGATTTACGTTCGATTGCTTTAACATCTGATAAAGTTGTGACTTTAAGCGGTACTAAAGGCGTTAATATTTACAATCAAACAACACTTGCTTTGCAAAAAAGCTTTACAACATCTACAGATGTAAGCGGTGCAAAAAGAACTATGGATATTGACGGAACAAAACTTTTAGTTTCTGAAGGTCCAAACGGTCTTGGCGTGTATGATATTAACAGCGGTTCTAAATTACAGACTATTGCAATTGCGACAGCCGGAGAAGATAATGTTACTAATGCAGTTTCTATAAACGACGGATATGCATTTCTTGCTAACGGTGCATTAGGTCTTAATGTTTACCAGCCGGGAACACAATACAGTTTATTAGGATCTGTAGGAATTGCAGGTTCATCAAACTATGTAAAATCAAGCGGTAATTACATTTATGTTGCCAGCGGAACAGGCGGTTTAAAAATCATTAAGATGGAAAAACCAAACACGACGTTTGCAAGCTGTTTAACTTATGGTTTATACAATCAAGGAAAAGATTTAATCCTGAATTCAAATGAAATTAAATCGTATCAGGGGGCAACTTCTATAAATTCAGCAATTATAAATTCTGGAGCGACATTAACACATTGCGGTGCTATCTCAGTTTTAAGTAACTTAACTTTAAACAGCGGCGGTACTTTTAATATGAGAGGAAGTTTATCTCAGGGTAAATACCAGCAGTCAAACCCAACAGAACTTATTATCAACAGCAATTCACTATTGCAAATTGAAGGTTCAGTTGTAATTTGGGGAGATTTAAGATTAAACAGCGGTGCCAAAATTAATTTTATTGGAAACGATTCTTCTATTACTATTTACGGAAAAGTAACTAAAGGAAGTAACGTAACTATAACAGGAAATTACAAAGACACCGAGAACAAATTAAAATAAAATTGTAAGCGTTAAGGCGCTTTACAACTTAATATAAAGAAGCTGTCAGATTTATTTCTGGCAGCTTTTTTTATTTTATTCTTAAAATTAAGGTATAATTATTGTGCGTTAACATTTCATTTAAATAATCTTCCATAAAATAATTAGTATTTTTGGGACAATTTCAAAAAAACATCTAACTCTGCCATGCGAAAAATACAGGTTTCATTTCTTCTTCTATTTTTTATAGGTTTTCAAATCACATTTGCACAACAGCCTCAAAAACCAAATTCTGTTGAAATTTACAATCAAATTAAAAAGCTAAGCTTTTTAGGTTCAGTATTGTATCTTGCCGCACATCCTGATGACGAAAATACCCGTATGATTTCTTATCTGGCCAACGAAATGAATGCCAGAACAGGTTATTTATCGTTAACAAGAGGCGACGGCGGACAAAACTTAATTGGCCCGCAATTACGTGAATTACTTGGAGTTATTAGAACTCAGGAATTAATCGAAGCCCGAAAAATTGACGGCGGAGAACAATTCTTTTCAAGAGCAAACGATTTTGGTTTTTCTAAAAATCCAGACGAAACACTCGAAATTTGGGATAAAGATAAAGTCCTTGCCGATGTGGTTTGGACCATCAGAAATTTTCAGCCGGATATTATCATTAACCGATTCGATCATCGTTCGCCGGGAACTACTCACGGGCATCATACATCATCTGCTATGCTGAGCGTTGAAAGTTTTAAATTAACAAACGATCCAAAAATATATCCTGAACAGCTTAAATATGTTGCTCCGTGGCAGGTAAAACGCCAGTTTTTTAACCCATCGTGGTGGTTTTATGGAAGCCAGGAAAAATTTGATGCTGCTAACAAATCTAAATTTACTAAACTCGAAACAGGAGTTTATTATACAGGAACAGGAAAATCGAATCAGGAAATTGCTGCTTTAAGCCGAAGCCGTCATCAATCACAAGGTTTTGGAAGTACCGGAGTTCGCGGTTTAGAAACTGAATACCTTGAACTTATTAATGGCGAAGCTCCAAAAGACCGTGATAATTTATTTGATGGAATTGACACCAGCTGGAACCGCGTTAAAAACGGAAAACCAATTGGAGATTTGATTTCGGCAATTATTGAAAAATACAATTTCAATAATCCATCTGCCAGTATTCCAGATTTGGTAAAAGCGTATTCTATGATTGAAGCTTTAGACGATACACATTGGAAAACTGTAAAAGCAGCAGCTATTAAAAATATTATTGCTTCCTGCTCTGGTTTATACCTTGAAGCTGTTGCAAGCGAACAGGAAGCAACTCCGGGAAGCACTATAAAATTAAGTCTTGAAGCCATAAACCGATGTGCTGTTGAAATGCAGTTAACAAGCATTACAACATTGCCGGACAATAAAACGACAGTTCAAAACAGTGTTTTAAAAGACAATAACGATCAAAGAATCAATCTGCAGATACAGCTTCCAAATAATATTGAATATACACAGCCATATTGGTTAAAAGAAAAGGCATCAGTTGGAATGTACACCGTTTCTAACCAATTAAATATTGGAATTCCTGATATTATCAGAGAAGTAAAAGTTGTTTTTAATGTAAAAATAAGCGGTGTTGAAATTCCGTTTGAACGAACTGTAGTTTACAAATACAATGACGGTGTAAAAGGCGAAATGTATAATTTTCTAGATATAGTACCAGAAGTTACAACCTCGATCTTAGAGAAAGTATTGGTTTTTAGAGATACTAAAACCAAAATGGTTCCGGTAAAAGTACGTGCAGGAAAAGATGATATAAAAGGAAATTTACAATTAGAACTTCCAAAAAGCTGGAGTGTATCTCCAAAACAAATTCCGTTTACTTTAGACAAAAAAGGAACAGAACAAATCTTTTATTTTGAAGTTACACCGCCCGTTAATCCAGAAGAAGTTGTCGCAAAAAGCATTGCCGTTGTAGATAACAAACGTTTTGACAGAGACCAAACCATTATTGATTTTAATCATATTACGAAACAAATGGTTTTAAAACCTGCAGAATCAAAATGTATCAGAATAGATTTAAAAACTTCTGGCGATGCTATCGCGTATATTATGGGCGCTGGTGACGAAGTTCCGGAAAGTTTAACCCAAATGGGTTACAAAGTTTCTATTTTAAAACCAGAAGAAATTACTCCTGAAAAATTAGATTCATTCAGTACGGTGATTACAGGAATCCGTGCTTACAATACCGTAAATGCATTAGCAAACAAACAAAACATCTTGTTTAATTTTGTAAAAAGCGGTAAAAACATGATCGTGCAGTACAATACCAACGGGAAATTGGTAACCGATAAAATTGCACCTTATCCGTTAAAACTATCAAATGACCGTGTAACCGAAGAAAACGCAAAGGTTACGTTCTTAGCTCCTAATCATCCGGTTTTAAATACGCCAAACAAAATCACGTCTAAAGATTTTGAAGGCTGGACACAAGAACAGGGTTTATATTATCCAGACGAATTTGACCCTGCCTTTACTCCCATTATTTCATCACATGATAAAGGAGAATCAGCTAAAAAAGGCGCTTTATTAGTGGCACCTTACGGAAAAGGATATTACATCTATACCGGTTTAAGCTTTTTTAGAGAATTACCAGAAGGTGTTTCCGGCGCTTATAAACTGCTGTCGAATATTATTTCACTAAAACAGCCAATTGAAGCCCCAAAACAAGATATAAAGCAATAAAAACCGCAATATGGAAGCTAAAAAAACAAAAAAATGGAAAAAAAGCTACACCTATGTTTTAGTAGCTAACGCAATTTATATTGTGATTTTTTTCTTAATCATGCAATTTTATTCATAACCTTATGCAGCTATTTGACTGGATCGTACTTATTGTAACCCTTTTATTCATTGTTGGATATGGTTCATGGAAAACCAAAGGAAGCAAAAACGTTGAAGACTTTATTTTAGGAAACAACGAAACTCCGTGGTACACCGTTGGACTTTCTGTAATGGCAACACAAGCCAGCGCCATTACTTTTTTGTCTACACCGGGACAGGCTTATCACGACGGAATGGGATTTGTTCAATTCTATTTCGGACTTCCAATTGCCATGATTGTAATTTGTTTAACATTTATTCCGCTTTATCATAAATACAAAGTATTTACTGCCTATGAATTTCTCGAAAAACGATTTGATGTAAAAACACGTTCGCTTGCCGCTATCCTGTTTTTAGTACAACGAGGATTAGGAACCGGACTTACCATTTATGCTCCTGCCATTATTTTGTCGGCACTTTTGGGCTGGAACCTTACCGTTATGAATATTATAATTGGGGTAATGGTAATTATTTATACGTTTTCTGGAGGAACCAAAGCCGTAAACGTTACGCAGAAACAGCAGATGTTTGTTATTATGTCGGGAATGTTTATCACCTTTTTCCTGATTCTGCATTATCTGCCAAACGATATGACTTTTACAAGCGCTTTGCATATTGCTGGTGCAAACGATAAAATGAACATTGTGGATTTCTCTTTTGATCCAGAAGAAAAATATACTTTTTGGAGCGGTATTACCGGAGGATTTTTCTTAGCACTCGCCTATTTTGGTACAGATCAGTCGCAGGTTGGAAGATATTTATCAGGAAAATCAGTTGCTGAAAGCCAGATGGGATTAATCATGAACGGACTTTTAAAAGTTCCAATGCAGTTTTTCATACTTCTTACCGGAGTTATGGTATTTGTGTTTTTTCAATTCAATCCAGTTCCGTTAAATTTTAATCCGAATAATAAAGTTGTAATCGAAAAATCAGCTTATAAAGAAGAATATCATGCTTTAGAAAAAAAACTAAGTAAACTTTCTGAAGATAAAAAAGTAATTAATCTGCTGTATATCGATCAGTTAAATCAGGATTACGACAATCCAATTCTGAGAAAAGAATTAGTGAATTTATCAAATAAAGAAAAAGATTTACGTGACCGCGCCAAAGAAATCATTTCAAGAGCCGACAGCAACAGCGAAACGAATGATAAAGATTATGTCTTTTTCCATTTCATCCTGCATTATTTACCAAAAGGGTTAATTGGTTTACTCCTTGCCGTGATTCTTTCAGCTGCCATGTCATCAACAGCTTCCGGATTAAATGCTTTGGCTTCTACTACCGCAATCGACATTTACAAAAGAAACCTCAAAACCGAAAAATCAGAGAAGCATTATCTTAATGCAACTAAATTTTTTACTTTATTTTGGGGAGTTGTAGCAATACTTTTTGCCTGTGTGGGAACTTTGTTTGAGAATTTAATTCAGCTTGTAAACATCATTGGATCTATCTTTTACGGAACAGTTCTGGGAATTTTCCTTGTTGGTTTTTATTTAAAAAGAGTTCAGGCAAAGCCAATGTTTATCAGCGCTATTATCAGCCAGTTAACCATTTTTGTAATTTATTATTACATGATTTACAGTCAGGAAAAATTAGGCTATTTATGGCTGAATTTCATTGGTGCGATTTTAACTATTGTATTGTCGCTTTTATTGCAATTCTTATTCTTTAAAGGAAAACCAAATGATGAAGAGCTCGTATTAGAATAATACATCTCTTATTATTATACATAGTTTTGTCGTTTCGACGAAGGAGAAATCACATTAGAAAATCCACAAAGATTTTCTGATTACTGTGCGGAAATACTATTGTGATTTCTCCTTCGCCGAAATGACGCTATTCCATTTGTTTTCAAGTTTCAAAAATACTGTTTAGTCAGAAACAAATTTCTATCTTTGAGAAAAGCAATTTCCAAAACTAAGCATTATGAGAGACCATAAAAAATACAGCAATAAAACCAAAGCGGCTTTTGTATTGCTGATTGTAATGCTTATCATCTTATTAGGAAACTTTAATACACTCCGGAATTCTAAAAATGTAAATGAAAACATCAACGCGATTTACAAAGACAGATTGGTTGTTGCCCACTATATTTTTCAATATTCCAAACAATTGCATTTCATAAAAGCCGAAGCCGAAAAACTAGATTTAAGCGATAACATCAAAAAAAGCGAAATCATTCATACCCTTGATATTATTCATAACATTGATGATTTGTATGCCAAAACAGTTTTAACCAATAAAGAAAAACAATACTTTGATACTTTTTTAAGCTCCTGTAAGGAAATCAACAAACAGGTTGAAAATAAAAACTGGAGTAAAATTGCCAGTTCAAGTGCCGAAGCCCTGAAAACTTTAGAATCTTTATCGCAGATACAAATAAAAGAAGGAAAAGCAAAACTGGCAAATGCAAATGCTATGTACAGCAAAAACAATAGTTTAGGACAATTGCAAATTGCTTTATTAATTGTTTTAGGCGGTATAACTTTTTATCTTTTAATTGTAAAAAAAATCAAGAGAAAGATAAAAATCCCTGAACCGCCTAGTATGAATTAATTTATTCCGTAGAATTTATCTTAACTTCCTGTCTTCTTCTTTTATTTGCAGGTCGTTTATACTGGCAAATCTTTTCTTCATTAAACCATCAGCATCAAATTCCCAGTTTTCATTTCCGTAAGCTCTAAACCAGTTTCCGCTAATATCCTGAAATTCGTATTCAAATCGTACTGCGATTCTGTTGTCAGTATGAGCCCAATATTCCTTTTTAAGTTTATAATTTCTCTCTTTCTTCCATTTTTCGGTTAGAAAAAGAACAATTTCCTCACGTCCGTTTACGAATTTATCCCTGTTTCTCCATTCGCTGTCAATGGTATAAGCTTTTGAAACTCTTTCCGGATCCTGGCTGTTCCAGGCATCTTCTGCCAGTTGAATCTTTTCTATTGCGGTTTCTAAAGTGAAAGGCGGCAATGGTAATTTTTGTTCCATTATTTTAAAATTAAAGTTTGAATTATTTTTTTTGACTGTTCTATTAATTCGTTTGATTTAAACAACTGACTTTCTATTATACAGCTTTCAAATAATAAATACACATGATCTGATAGTCGTTCCTCTTTTAAAATATCCCTAAAATAATTCCGCAAATCACTTTTATGACTTTGAATAACACTGCGTATTTTAGTATTATCAGGCGGAATCTCAGAAAGTATATTAAGGAAACTGCATCCTCTAAAATTTTCTTTTGCATTCATGAAAATTAAAAAGTCAAAAGAGCTTAAAACTTTAGAATTTAAGTCTCCTGCATTTAAAGTAAATTTTTGAAGTTCGTCAAACCAAAAAGAATGACGCTGATTCAAAAAAGCCACACATAAATCTTCTTTTGATTTAAAATGCTGATAAAAGCTGGCTTTGGCTACTTTAGCTTCCTCAATAATTTGATTGATTCCCGTAGCATTATAACCTTGCTTATGAAATAAAATAAAAGTCTTTTCTAAAATTCGTTCTTTAGGGAGCATTTTCAAATAAATTAGAATACAAATGTAATAGTTTTTTAAAACAAATAGACAGACTTGTCTGTTTGTTTTAAAAAAAATAAAAAAAGACGCATCATTCACAATGCGTCTTTATAGAAAAAAAATTTGTCCCTTTGTTACTTTGAACCTCTTAGCCTTTGAATCTCCTCCTTCAATCAAAAACCATTACAGGTTCTAAATCCTTCTCTTCTTCTTCGGTAAAAATTCTATATTCAATTTGAAAAGTCTTTTTTAAAGGAGTTTCGAGAGAGAAACCTCCCACGCCAAAAGCATCAATAACTTTAAGAGTAAAATGCGCATGTTTCCAATATTCAAATAAATCTTTATCTACCCAAAATTCAGTATCTTCAATCGTGCCAATACATACATCACCCATTCGCTGGTAATAACCGCCTTTTTCAAAACATTGCGGCTGTGTTCCTTCACAGCATCCGCCTGCCTGATAAAACATCAAATCACCATGTTTTTCTTTTAGAATTTGTATTAATTCTATAGCTTCTTTTGTTGCATCTAACCTTTTTATCATGACATTTTTTTATTAAATTAAAAAAAGGCAAGTCCGAGAACTTACCTTTTAAACCAATCAAATAACTATTTAAAAGAAACCTAATTTCTTTTTATCATAAGAAATCAACATGTTTTTGGTCTGACGATATTGACTTAACATCATTTTGTGGTTTTCACGACCAATTCCGGATTGTTTGTATCCTCCAAACGGAGCACCTGCAGGATAAGAATGGTATTGGTTTATCCAGACACGACCTGATTGAATCGCTCTTGGAACCTGATAAATTTCGTGTGCATCACGTGTCCATACTCCTGCACCTAAACCGTACATAGTATCATTGGCAATTTCGATTGCCTCTTCGGTAGTTTTAAAAGTAGTTACTGCCAAAACCGGCCCAAAAATTTCTTCCTGAAAAATTCTCATTTTGTTGTGGCCTTTAAATAAAGTCGGTTTGATATAATAACCGCCTTCAAGACCACCTCCCAAATGGTTAACATCTCCTCCAGTCAGTAATTCCGCACCTTCTTCTTTTCCTAATTTAATATAAGACAGGATTTTTTCTTTTTGAACCAATGAAGTCTGCGCCCCAATCATAGTTGATTTGTCTAACGGATTTCCGGCAATAATAGCTTCTGTTCTTTCGATTACTTTAGCAATAAACTTGTCGTAAATATCTTCATGAATCAATAATCTTGACGGACAAGTACAAATTTCACCTTGATTTAAGGCAAATAATACTGCGCCTTCAATGGCTTTATCGAAGAAATCGTCATCATGATCTGCTACAGAAGGGAAGAAAATATTTGGTGATTTTCCGCCTAATTCTAAAGTTACCGGAATAATGTTTTCAGTCGCGTACTGCATTACCAAACGTCCCGTTGTAGTAGAACCTGTAAATGCGGCTTTAGCCACTTTTTTGTTTGTAACCAACGGACGTCCAAGTTCAGCACCAAAGCCGTTTACAATATTTAAAACTCCAGGAGGAAGAATATCGCCTATTAATTCCATTAAAACCATTATAGAAATTGGTGTGCTTTCTGCTGGCTTTAAAACGATTGTATTTCCTGCTGCAAGTGCCGGAGCAATTTTCCAGACAGCCATTAAAATTGGAAAATTCCACGGAATAATCTGTGCTACAACACCTAATGGTTCGCTTAATGCAATCGAAACGGTCTGCGAATCCAGCTCTGCAATTGAACTTTCTTCGGCACGGATTACTCCTGCAAAATATCTAAAGTGGTCAATTGCCAGCGGAATATCTGCCGCAAGGGTTTCGCGAATTGGTTTTCCATTATCGATCGTTTCAACCGTAGCGATATACTCTAAATTGTCTTCGATTTTCTGTGCAATCTTATTCAATAAAATACTTCGGTCTGTTACCGAAGTTTTTCCCCATGTTTTAAACGCTTCGTGCGCGGCATCTACCGCTTTTTCAAGATCTTCTTTGCCAGAGTGTGCTGCTTTTGTAAAAACTTTTCCATCTATAGGAGAAACTACATCAAAATATTCGCCTGTAATAGGAGCTGTAAATTTTCCGTTGATGTAATTGTCGTATTTTGCCTTAAATTCAGGTCTTTGTGCGGTTGTGCTCATAATTAGTAAATTTTGGATTTATTTCAAATTTACCTTCATATTCCCGAAGAGAATAGCACTTTTCGTTCATCTAATAGCACAAATATTACACTTTTGATTTTATAAGTTTCTTTTAATCTTTTTTTATCAAAATTTTAATATTAAAAATACAAAATACTTATTCCTGTAAGCTTTTTCATAAATAAAACACAGTAAGAAAAAACCAAATAATTTCTTTCTTACTACAATTCTCAATTCTTATATTTGTATCCTCATAAAAAGAATTAAACTAAAATGAAAATATCTTACAACTGGTTAAAACAGTTTATTAAAACTGATTGGACATCTGAGCAAACTTCTGAATTATTGACAAATTTAGGTCTTGAGGTTGAAGTTGTCGAGAAATACCAGTCTATTAAAGGCGGATTAGAAGGAGTTGTTGTAGGACATGTACTTACCTGCGAAAAACATCCTGATGCAGACAGATTAAAAGTTACTACTGTAAATATTGGTTTAGAAGCTCCTGTACAAATTGTATGCGGTGCTGCAAATGTTGCTGCTGGTCAAAAAGTGCCGGTTGCTACCATTGGAACTGTTTTATATGATAAGGAAGGCGCTGAGTTTACTATTAAAAAAGGTAAAATCCGCGGACAGGACAGCCACGGGATGATTTGTGCCGAGGACGAGTTAGGCCTTGGAACAAGCCACGACGGAATTATGGTTCTGGATGAAAACCTGGTTCCGGGAACTCCTGCTTCTGAAGTTTTTCAGATTGCAAATGATGAAGTTTTCGAAATTGGATTGACACCAAACCGTGCCGATGCCATGAGCCATTTTGGAACTGCACGTGATTTAAGAGCAGGAATGCTGCAACGCGGTGTTAATATCGAATTAATTACGCCGTCTGTAAGTAACTTTAGAGTAGATATGCGTACGCTTAAAATTGATGTTAATGTTGAAGAACCAACTTTGGCACCAAGATACTGCGGTGTAACTATCTCAGGAATTACGGTACAGGAATCTCCAAACTGGTTACAAGATCGTTTAAAAGCGATTGGTTTAACACCAAAAAATAATATCGTTGACGTTACTAACTATGTATTACATGAATTAGGACAGCCGCTTCATGCTTTTGATGCTGCAAAAATCAACGGTAAAGTAATCGTTAAAACATTACCAGCAGGAACTAAGTTTACAACATTAGACGATGTTGAAAGAACACTGCATGCAGAAGATTTAATGATCTGCGACGAAAAAGGACCGCTTTGCATTGCAGGTGTTTTTGGTGGAAAAAAATCCGGAGTTTCAGAAGGAACAACTGCTATTTTCTTAGAAAGTGCTTATTTTGATGCTGTAAGCGTTCGTAAAACGGCAAAAAGACATCAATTGAATACAGATGCTTCTTTTAGATTTGAAAGAGGAATTGACCCAACTATAACTGAATATGCTTTAAAACGTGCTGCACTTTTGATTCAGGAAGTTGCAGGCGGAAAAATTACTTCTGATGTTGTAGAAGTGTATCCTAAAAAAGTAGAAGATTTTTCTGTTTTATTGAATTTCAGTCATGTTTCTAAAATCATCGGACAGGAAATTCCGAAAGATACAATCAAAAAAATATTAGTTTCTTTAGATATTAAAGTAAATAGTGTTTCTGACACTGGTTTAGGTTTAACTATTCCTGCATATCGTGTAGATGTACAGCGTGAAATTGATGTTATTGAAGAAATCTTAAGAGTTTACGGTTACAACAATATTGAGTTTTCTAAAAAATTCAATGCAACGGTAGCCAATTCTCCAAGAACAGAAGATTACAAAGTTCAAAATGTTATTGCTTCTCAATTAAACTCACAAGGTTTTCATGAAATGATGGCAAACTCTTTAACAACAGCTGCGTATGCTAAATTATCTACAGCTTTAAAAGAAGAACACAACGTTACGATGTTAAATCCTTTGAGCAGTGATTTATCAACAATGCGCCAGTCTTTATTGTTTTCTGCATTAGAAGCAGTTTCATACAACATTAACAGAAGAAATTCTGATTTAAAATTATTTGAATTCGGAAAATCATACCATAAATACCTTAACGGTTACGAAGAGCACAAACATTTAACTCTATCTATCTCTGGAAACAGAAATAAAGAAAGCTGGACAACTCCTCAAAAAGGAACAGATTTCTTTTTACTAAAAGGTTACGTAAAAGGCATTTTAGCACGTTTAGGAATTGAGAAAATCTCAAATGCTCCGGTTCAGTCAGATGTTTTCTCTGAAGGAACTTCTATTTGCTACAACAATGATACATTAGTTGAAATGGGAGTGGTTAAAAAATCAATCTTAAAGCATTTTGGAATTAAACAAGATGTATATTATGCTGATTTCAACTGGGATTTAATTTTAAAAATCATTACCGGAAAAATTAAATATACTGAAATTCCTAAATATCCAGAAGTAAGAAGAGATTTAGCTTTGTTAATCGACGAAAAAACAACTTACGAAAGCATCTTTAATTTGGCGAGACAAACTGAAAAAACGCTTTTAAAAGACATTAATTTATTTGATGTTTACCAAGGAAATAAGCTTCCAGAAGGGAAAAAGTCGTATGCTTTGAGTTTCACTATTCAGGATAATACAAAGACGCTTACAGATGCTCAAATCGATAAAATCATGTCGAAATTACAGCAGACTTTTGAAACTGAATTAGGCGCAAGCTTAAGATAATAGTTTTATCTATATAAATATTCAAACCCGACAGGCTTTAAAACTTGCCGGGTTTTATTTTTGTTTCAGTTTTTTTGTTTCAGGTTTCAGGTTCTTGACTTTGAACATAGTTTTTACCGTAAAGTTCGCAAAGCTTAAACAACTTATTTACTAATAGTTATCGTGATTAACCATCCCAACAAACCTGAAACCTGAAACTTGGAACCTGAAACAAAAAAATCATTTAGAATATTTCAAATAAGCACGCTGTAGTTTTTCGTCATATTTGTTGGTTTTATAAGCCGGACCATTGTATTTTAAAGCAAATGCTGCCCAGTTTTTACTTCGTAATGTTTCTATTAAATTATTTTTATTTAAGAACATCCCAAAAGCTTTTAAGTGTTCGCCTTCGTTCTCATTCATTTTAATAACAAACTCATCAATACTTTGATAACCAATTGGCACTGCATTGAAGCCCATTATCTGGAAAAGTCCCCACGAAGCCGAACAATTAGCAGCATCTCTAAATTTTTTATCTGTGCCTAAACTTGATGCTTTTTCTAAACGGCTGTATTCTTCGGCTCCGCCCACATAGTATTTTCTGTTATACTTTTCAAATAGAATATTCTCATTTAAAGTATTAACGTAAATATGCGGGTCTATATTTCTATTTTCCAATTGTTTCCAAAAAATATGACCTTCAAATAAAATCTTTGGTCTTCCGTCAACCAGAAAGCCTTTTCCGTTGCTTTCAACTTCATTCACCGCTTTTACGACAGCCAATTCAAGATTAAACTGTTTAGCAAAATCTATAAGATTTTGCTCTGAAAGCAGCTTAGAATTTGACGTTTTACTATTTTTACTTTTTTCTAAAAGTACTGTCCACGTTTCAAACCTACTACTCCATCAACAACCAAATTGTTTTTTAATTGAAAATCTTTGACTGCCTTATGTGTTGCCGTTCCAAAACTATCAGAAACTACAACGCTGTACCCTAATCTTACGAGAAGCTCATTTAAGTAATAAACTTCATTGGATTTTACTCCTAATTTAATAGTTCTCATGCCTTTTTATTTAGAATTATTTTTTACTGAAATTCATTTAGGCTTTTAGATTAAGAGCTGTAAAATTTAAGTTTTGTTACCCGGCAAGCTCTTGATTTTTACATCGTATAAATAACATATTTAAATGGTCTATTTAGTGCTTAAAATTGATGTTGTAAAATTATTTAATTATAATTAACTACTAAACAATACTTTACCCCAAATTTTTAGATAATTTTACCTAACAAAAAAAGGGTATTTTTCCCCTTGTGGTGTTTTTGGGTTTCAGATAATTTTGTCCCATCAACAAATAAAAAAACAGTAAACTAAACCATTAACCAATTAAATTTTAAATAATTATGAAAAATCCACCCGCAAAACCTAGTCAGTTAATAACTAAAGAATTTGCAAAGCAGCTAAATGTTAATTATAACAATAAAAAAACTGCTTCTTTAACAGCAAAAGGAGCTGCAAAAGAAGATGCGAATGCTATTTGGTATTCATTAGAAGCATTAGAAAGTTATATCCATTACATTAAAACATATGGCGCAAAAGACGGATATAACGTAGATGGGATACGTTTTTATTTTGGCGTATATCCAGATGATGAAAAACACGGTGAAAAAGCCGGATTAACAACCCTATTCTTGGTTCCAACGGGAAAAAAAGTCGAAGATAATACCGCAAAAATTCAAAGTTTTGCTTTAGTTCAAGATACAGCACCAGCTGATATACAAAGCCTTGAACCTATGAATTACGGAAATATCGGCAGACCGCCAAGCTTAATCTATTAATTAACTTATGTTTGAATTTTTAAGATCTTATATCATTTATTTAGCTTTATTATCAGGAAGCATCGGATTAATTTCAATGCATAAATTACCTGGTAAGAAAGCTAAATTTTTAGTAATTTTAATCTGGTTTTCTGCACTAATTGAATTTGTAGGATACTATTTTACATATTGGACGGGCTTATTAAATTATTATGTCTATAATTTTTATATGTTCGTTAGTTTCTCAGCCTATATTTTATTACTGCGAAGTCTTCTGCTAAAAATAAATTACAGATTGACCGCAGTTTATTTTCTTATACTATTTATACTTTCCTTCTTTTTAAACATCATGTATTTTAAAGAAGATCCTAATCGTTCTTTTACCTATAGTTTTGCGATTGGAGTAGTATTAGTATTAATATTATCATGTTTATATCTGGTAGAGATTTTTAATTCAGACAAAATTTTAAATTTTAAACGATCTGTTTTTTTCTGGTACATTTTAGGAATATTGGTTTTTCATGTCCCTTTTACGCCTTTTATGCTGGCTATAAACTGGTTTCTCATCAAACAAGATGAATCAGTGTTCAGCCTTGTATTATTCATTCTAAATATTCTGGCGCACAGTTGTTACATAATCGGATTTCTATGGAGCGAAAAGAAATACAATTACTAGTCATTTCATTAAGTATCGTTTTTTTAACCTTACTTGTTACTGTATTGGTTCTTTTCCTTTATTTTTTAAAGAAGAAAAACAACTACTTGGTCGAAAAAATGGAAGCTGAAATGTATTTCCAATCAGAACTTGTAAAAACCAGAATTGAGATAAAAGACCAGACGCTTTCTGAAATCAGCAAAGAACTTCATGACAACATTGGGCAGATTATTTCTGTTGGCATAATGCAGCTCAATATGTCTATCAGCAGTAAAAGCATTCAGGTAAAAGAATTAAAAGATCTTAAAGATGTTCTGGCAAAAGCATTAGACGAACTCCGAATTTTATCCCGCATTATCAATAAAGATAATCTACTTCAAAACAACTTTATAGAAGCCATAAAACAAGATTTAGAACGTGTAAAAAAACTGAGAAAAATTCATTATCGTTATACTTTAACCGGAGAAATTCCAAAAATTAATGAAGAACACGATTTATTCATTTACAGGATTTTTCAGGAAGCTTTACACAACAGCCTAAAACACTCCCACAGTGATTTATACGAAGTAAATATTACAACAACCGAAACGCTTTTTCAATTAAAATTAAAGGATTTCGGAATTGGCTATGACATTAACAAAGCAAATTCCGGATTAGGATTAACCAACATGAAACTGAGAGCTAAACTTATTGGCGCTCAATTAATCATGGAATCAAATGCATCAGGAACAACCGTAACCTTAGAATACCCTTTAACAACAACCAATGAAACTGAATACTAAAAGTAAAATTATTATAGTCGACGATCATCAGCTTTTTTCTCAGTCATTAGAACTTTTAATAAAAAGTTTTGGAGATTATGAAGTTATCGACCGATTTGAGAATGGAAAAGTTTTTATTTCCTATCTGCAGGAAAACCCGGAAACCAATATAGATTTGGTTTTACTTGATGTAAATATGCCTGTTTTAGACGGATTAAGCACCATGAAATGGATTAAGGAAAACAGACCTGATTTAAAAGTAATTGCCCTTTCTGTAAATGACGACGAGGAAATAATCATCAAAATGATTACAAATGGCGCAAAAGGTTATCTGCTGAAAGATACGTCACCAGATATTTTTAAAGACGCCATTGAATGTGTTATTGAAAAAGGATTTTATTACACCGAACTGGTTTCAGGAATTCTTATTAACAAAGTCAACAGCGACAATAAAAAAGTGAATTTAAAAGAAAAAGAACTGGTTTTTATTAAACATGCCTGCACCGAGATGACTTACAAAGAAATTGCCTCAGAAATGTGTTTGAGTCCTAAAACCATCGACGGTTACAGGGAATGTTTATTTGATAAATTAGAAATAAAAACCAGAATAGGTTTAGTGCTGTATGCTGTTAAACATAAAATTGTATTTGTCTAATTAATAAGCCAGCGCAGCAAAAACCGGATAATCTTTAATTTTTTCACGTCCGTTTAGAAAAGTTAACTCCATCAGGAAATTACATTGTACAATTTCTCCGCCTAGTTTTTCCACCAATTCACAAACGGCTTTTGCTGTTCCGCCAGTTGCCAGTACATCGTCATGAATTAAAATACGATCGCCTTTTTTAATGGCATCTATGTGCATTTCCAGGCTGTCTGTTCCGTATTCTAATTCGTATGAAGCTGAAATAATATCAAAAGGCAGTTTTTTAGGTTTTCTAACCGGAATAAATCCTGCATTTAGTTCTTGCGCTAATAACATTCCGAAGAAAAAGCCGCGGCTTTCTGCTCCTACCACCTTATCGATTTTCTGTCCTTTTAGAGAATTTACCAGAATTGACAAGCATTCCTGTCTGGCTTCAACGTTATTTAACAGCGGAGTGATATCTTTAAATAAAATTCCTTCTTTTGGAAATCCCTGAATATCACGTATATAATTTTCAATCTTCATTTTTTTTTATTTTTATCTTATTTTATGTTTGTATATGTCACATTTATGTCTATCTTTGCACCCGCAATAAGCAATCAACAAAGCTACAAAAAAATAGCTAATTGATAACAAAAAGGCCTCGTGGCGCAACTGAATAGCGCATCTGATTACGGCTCAGAAGGTTACTGGTTTGAATCCAGTCGAGGTCACAAAAAAAAATCCCATTTCTAACGAAATGGGATTTTTTTTTATTTTTAAACACAGGTTTTAATTCAAAAAATGGTTTTATCTTTAAGCCTTTAGAAAAATTGATATTCGTTATGGAACAGAAAATACATCAGGGGAAAAACGTAAAACGTTTTAGAGAAATGCTTAATATAAAGCAGGAAGCTTTAGCTTATGATCTTGGAGAAGAATGGAATCAAAAGAAAATTTCTATGCTGGAGCAGAAAGATGTAATTGAAGAAAGCCTTCTGAAACAAATTTCAGCTGTATTAAAAATTCCTGTTGAAGCTTTTCAGAATTTTGAT